>Ga0214921_10000463_pt1 | contig 75361 bp, 56 predicted proteins | sample LL1505_MetaG_FD_177992 | JGI IMG/M metagenome (GOLD analysis project Ga0214921, IMG submission 177992) | Freshwater microbial communities from Lake Lanier, Atlanta, Georgia, United States - LL-1505 | ecosystem: Environmental > Aquatic > Freshwater > Lake | place: USA: Georgia | collected... | reverse complement strand
GTCGGAGGGCACATCGAGAAGCTTGGAACGTGGGGGCGGATGAAATTAGCTCTTCAGGAGTCGATCTTTGATGTGCCCTTTAGAGTCGGGCACACGGTGATCGGCGTCCCACTTCAGTTCGCGCTTGGCATCACCGCAGGTATCGGGGGCTTCTTTGACAATGGACTGTTCGTTATGGCCGAAGGGATGCTTGAGACCGTCTTGGGAGCGGGAACCGCCTTCGGGTATCCGGTGGTCAAGAGTGCGTATGATACGTGGCGTTTGAAACGAGTGTAGCTGCCGTGGTTGGCGAATGCTCCTTACCCTCCCCTTTAGTATGTCTGGGGTTCCAGCTGTATCATTGCCACTGCTGCGGATTGACGGGTTGCCGGTTGGCGTGTAGATCGTCACACGTCGCCGCTGTGACTGAGATGTGCTGGAGTATGCGGAGGAGATCTTGACTTGCAACTACTAAGCTTATTCTGCTGCGTAACTACTCACCGGATTTTTTGATTCGTTGCATGTACTGCCCGGATTTTTCAGGTCTGCGAGGCCTGTCATGCTGAATATGTGATCGGTCCGCAGATCAAGTCGAGCGGACCGGCCAAGGGGGACCCGCTGCCACCCTGGCCGTCGGACCTGGGGCCAAAGAAGTAGCGGCCCGGAAACATACCCGAAATCTTTCAGTATCAGAATTGTGCCAGAATGGCTTTGGATCCTCATGGCGTTCTGTCAGGAAAGACGTAAAGATGCCTGTGGTTGAACCGACTTTGGAGGGAACATGTCCAAGAGACTTCTGAGGGCCGCATTGGTTGCGACGGCCGTAGCCGGTGCCCTGGGCCTTGGCTATGTTGGCCTGCGAGGCCCTGTTGCCGCAACTGCCCAGGCGGATGATGCTGTGGTTGTCAGTCCGACCAAGGTCGATAATTTCCGTCTTTCCGATCAGAACATGGAATCCCATGAACTCTACCGCATGGCAGACGCCTCTGCGGTCGTGATCATTACCCAGCAGAATGGCTGTCCGGTGAGCCGGAATACCGCCTCGTCCATGAAGGCGCTGCAGGCAGCCTTCAAGGGCAAGGGTGTCGAGTTCCTGATGCTGAACTCCAACCCCCAGGACACCCGTCAGGAAATCGCGGCGGAAGCCAAGGAATACGGCATGGACATGCCGATCCTTGCGGATGCGAATCAACTGGTCGGTGAGCAGCTCGGCGTCACCCGCACGGCGGAAGTCATCATCCTCAATCCCAAGACCTGGACCGTCATCTATCGGGGACCGGTGGATGACCGTGTCACCTATGAGCGCCAGAAAGCCAAGGCTTCGGCGACCTGGGCCGCAGATGCCCTGAACGCCTTCCTGGCCGGCAAGCCCGTTGCGGTGGAACGTCAGCCTGCTGTCGGCTGTCTGATCAACTTTCCTGACCGTGGCCAGCCTTCAGCGGTCAACATCTCGTATTCCAAAGTCATCGCACCGATCATTCAGGATAAATGCGTCGCCTGCCACCAGCCCGATGGCATCGGCCCCATGCCGTTTACCAGCTATCAGCGGATCAAGAGCATGGCGCCCATGATCCGTGAAGTCATCCGGACAGAGCGTATGCCGCCCTGGCGTGCCGATCCGGATGTGGGCAAGTTCCATGGCGATCGCAGCCTTAGCTCCGAGCAGATCAAGCAGATAGTCCACTGGATTGAATCCGGTGCCCCTCGTGGCGAAGGGGAAGACCCTATTGCCGCCGTGGAATATCACGCTTCGGAATGGCCGCTGGGCAAGCCTGACCTGATCCTCGACATCCCGGCATACGATATTCCGGCGACGGGTGTGGTGGACTATCAGCGGCCCTTCGTCCTGAACCCGCTCAAGGATGGCAAGTGGCTTCGTGCATCGACCATCAAGGTGGAGAATCGCCAGTCGGTCCACCACATCCTTACCGGCTATATCAATGACGCTCCCAAGCCGGGCCAACCAGCCAATGAAAGCCGCTGGGGTGTTTCGGTCGGCGCGTATGCCGTGGGTGCCGAGTCCATTGTCCAGCCTGCCGATACGGGTACCTACATCCCACCAGGGGGTGCCATCGGCTTCCAGAACCACTACACGCCGTTCGGCAAGGCCGTGACCGAGAAGTCCCAGATTGCCCTGTATTTCTATGACAAGACGCCAAATCTGGTCATGCACAACTCGGTCGTCCTCAATCCGAACATTTCCATTCCGCCCAATGTCGAGAGCTGGAAGCAGTCGGCCTATATGACCTTCCCGAAGGATGCGATCCTGCACGGTGCCTTCCCGCATGCGCACTATCGCGGTGCGTCCTCACAGCTCTGGATCAAGTATCCTGACGGCAAGCAGAAGCTGCTGCTCTCCCTCTCCCACTATGATTTCAACTGGCAAAGGGAGTTCGAGTTCGCCGAGCCCATAGCGGTCCCGGCCGGCTCCAAGCTGATTGCCATCTATACCTATGACAATTCCAAGCGTAACCCGGCTAATCCCGATCCCAATCGGACCGTTCCCTGGGGCGATCAGGCCTTTGATGAAATGCTCTATACGGCTGTCCGTTATCGCTGGGCAGGGGAGACGTCTGCCAGCATGAACGCCTATGACGAACTCCTTAATGAGGGTCGGTTCATGGGAATTATGGACACCAACATGGATGACAAGCTTCAGAAGGAAGAACTTGTCGGGCGTATGGGCGAGCGGATGAAGTCCAACTTCTTCCTCATCGACAGCAACCATGACGGGGCTATCAGCCAGGTTGAGCTGGACAAGGTCATGGCGATGACCAGGGTCGTTTTTCCACGATAGTGGTCCGGCAAGGTAATAGGTTGCTTATCCAGGAAGGCTAGGACGATCGATCGCTTTTTCGTAAGTAGCTGAAGTGTAGTAGCGGGCGGATCGTTGTTCTGTCGAGATGAGTCAAGCGAGGGTAGAAATGCGTGGTCTGTCTCACCCCGCCAGGGTTTCAAGGCTCCAAAGAGAGCCTGGCCGGGCGGGCTAAGTTGCCAAAAATGGCGTGAGATACGCACTCCTTCTTTTCCGTCACCAAGGAAGCGGAGTTTAGAATTCATCAGGAGACGGCTCAAACGAGTCGTAGGAAGGAACTTCATCGATAGCCTGAGCGCTATCGATGAACTTAGGGATAGGTGGAGGAGCCTGAAAGTCGGAGATCCCGTTCGGCCGAGCTCACGGCCGAGGCCTTGAGCCTTCATGATGTCTTTGATTGAGTGCTCGTCTTGAATGAAGGCGATGATGCGCATCTGTGCTCTACACTTGCCTTCGACCCGAGCTCAGGCCGAGGGTGGGCATTCTAGCGGGTCGATCTCATATACGCGCTTTATGCACGCGGCCCAACTACTCCTACGGAACTCTCTGCTGTAATCGCTCTCGTGTTCCCCGGGTAGAGGAGCGATTTTAGCGCGTTCGCCCCGTCGCCTACAGGAGTATCGACCGTAGTATCTGGTGATTGATTCATAGGTCTTCGGCACATGACATGAAAGCGCTGCTAAAAACTCCAGTGCGTCAAACTTCCGCCTACGCCAAGGCTACGGCGGGACAGGCGTGAGCCGCCCCGTCTTTGGTGGTATAGGTCACCAGGTCATCTTGTATTGAGAGTTTTTCAAGGGACAAGGGAGCACGCTCAATGTAGCGGGCGAGAAACTGCTGGCTCTCTTTGTCGTGGAAGGGGTCCCCAAGCCGTTCGGCTGAGCGTTCGACTGAGCTCCCGCCGAAGGCTCACGGCCGAAGCCGTTCGGCTGAGCTCACGGCCGAAGCCGTTCGGCTGAGCTCACGGCCGAAGCCAGACGCCAAAGCCAGTGTGATCCTGAGAGAGTATCTGCGCTGCTGGGCTGAGCTTGTCGAAGCCACGTGATCGTCAGAGATAAGCTCTCGCTTGTGGAGTTGAGCGAGCACCCGTTCAGCACACGCCTCCTCTCTTGTACTCTCTTCCTCTCAGCGCGCCTACCGTAAGGTCACGGGAGTAGACGCTAAAACCCTCTTCTGGCTGTTAGTGACTAACACCAAGAGCTTCGTACCTGCTTTTATCCCAGAGCTCTTTTTAAGGGAGAAGCTCGCTGAGAGTTTCCCTCGCCCGACCGTGGCTGATTTCCTCGATACCAGAGATATCGTTGACGAGTAGATACTTGAGGGAGCGCGGTAGACAGTGACGGAGCACGGCTTAGTTTTGCAACTCCCCAGCGCGCCAGTTGTGGACCCTTGGAGGGTGAATGAGTAGGTGCCCCTCGAGAATCTTACAGAGGGAACCTTTGGGGTGCCGGACTTTCCTTTAACCTCATACTGCGGGGCTGAGAAGGTGATCCCAGTTATCGTAAGAAGGAGTCCGTTCGCCCCCTCCTCACTCTCACTCCAAACCTCAAAAGCGTTTGTGCTCGTTGAGGAGGCATCGGTGCGCTGAACGCCGATAACAGAGGCTGGGTCCGTTGCGGCTCCGATTAAGCTTGAGAACGAGGGAATCCCGAGCACCTGAACGAGACCAGCGGCAGGAATAAAGGCGCGCATCGTGGCTGATCGCTCACCGCCCGAGTAGTCTAAGTGACTCGAGGCTACCCCATAGGTGAGTCCTGGTAGTCCCGTCGTGGAGTTTGTTGAGGCATCAACTGAACCGATAATCGCTCCCTCCGTTCCAAAGAGTGAACCCGTCATACCGGCGCTTAAGGTCTCATCTAAACTCATGACCATCGTGGCTGAGAGCCAGTCTGAGCTTGAGCGAGACACCTCACACTCATTGACTGGGATTCTGGTGCAGGTAGAGGCCGCCGGAGTCGTCTGATAGTGAATCGATGGTTGCACGGCCGGCTTAAATTTAACTCGAACGGTGGCGGACGGGTCCCCTAAATTGTTGAGAGCCCAGAAGGAGGGGATCCCGTTGAGCCACGTCCATCGAAGCGATTGACCTAGGGTGTTCAGGGCCAGGGTTAGATCGATAATGGTGTCTGAGTTAATCGTTATATCTGTTGAGCCATCGAAGCTCTTAAGGGGCACAGCACTTCCACTCGTTGTGCCCTGATCGCCACTATTAGGGAACGAGAGGTTTGAGCCCACTTGACCTGGGCTCTTGCGGTACACAACGGTAACCTGAATACGGTTCGGGGTGGCGTAGCAGTTATCACCGGGATTCGATGGGCTCTCAGTTGAATCGCAGAGATTCGTGGGAGTGATATTCACCCCCACCGAGCCCGGAGTGTTTGACATGGCAGCGCTCGGTGATCCACTTGCGATCAGAACCGTCTCAACACCGCCGTTGATGACCGAGAGACGTTGTACATAAGGACGAGCACTCACGCCACCCGGGAGATCATCCCAGTTCCCGTTTTGAGCGCCGCTACTTCCAGGTAGCTCGAGCTGCCCTTGGTCGGGACCGCTGTCGCAGTTTGCGTACTGCGCGACGGAGCAATCTCCGACTTCATTCGGAGCGGGGTAGATCTGCGCCTCGGCACGGGTGATCGCGAAATGTGAGAACGCTATGAGAATAAAAAGAGTGGTCGTATGTCGTGTCATACCTGCCCTTAGAACGAAAAGTAGCCCCGCTGCAGAGAAAATCATTTGTAAAAATAGTATGTGGGAGGGCGCTCGTGGGTCAAGGAGAAAATGGGTGTCTGAGAGTTGGTGAGGGCTTCGCCCTTCTCCGAAATTAAAACCCCGATAACGCGCACCTATAAGAATAAACCCACACCACAGCGGGAGCCCTGGACGGGGAGTTGGTACATGCTACCTATCTGTTGCGCTCCCCCATCTCTCTATGATCCTGGCTGTACAACACGTTAAGTTGAAATAGACGAAAGGGGTTCGGTGGGGGGGCGGCGAGTTGGGGTGTGCCAGAGAAGGCTGCTTAACCAGGCGCTGCCTTTATCTATCGCACTCCAGTCCGATAAGTCTCATGAAAATAGCCATTTGGTCGTCTAATTGCGAAATAAAGGGTTAAGGTTGCTGGGGATAAGATATCAGCTGGCCCGGGCTAACTTATCTACAGTGGCGGCCGAGCGCACTAGTGAATGCAATATGCTGTTAAAAATTTACATTAAATCTTGACGCGCAGCGTGAGGCTCTCTACACTCGGTATAATTCGACAGGAAGGCGACCTGTGTTTTTGCGCTGTCAGGGAACCTCGTTTAGGTAACTCCGTGGGGTTGAATTATATGAAAAATAAAAAAATTGAGATTAGCTCTTTGTCCTTTATCGCTCTCGCATTTTCCCTCTCACCGGTATTCGCACAGGATTATCGACAGGAGCGTGAGGAGGCTCGTCGCGAGCTTGCGCCCTACTTCCAAAAAGAGGTTGCCATACAATCTGCGCTGGTAGAATCGACGGGCCCTGAGTGGATCGAAAAACTCGGCCCAAAATACAAGCTTGTGGGGTGTCCTGAGCAACCCATTCGACAGGCGGATGCCACTAAGGAGCTGACGTTTAGAACGGCAGGCCCAGGGCCATGGGCGGGTGCAGTCGACGGAATTAATATCGAAATTAAGGATCCCGATGGGAGAGAGGGTGGAAGTGTAGCTTACCCGTCTAACTCAACGGCGCGCTTGCCGGAGGATAAGAAGAAAGGGCCAAAGTACGAGTTTTTCTTCGACCCGACGATTAATATTCGGCGTGCCCTCGTTGATGCGGCCATAGATGCGTTCGACCGCTGCTTTAGTAAGCTGCCCCCAGGACGTTTTACCTCTGATGAGCTGGATCGTCTCTGTCCATACCGCCCCGTCTCGCGCGACCAGCAGGGGCAGACCTGTGTTGTGAGCACTACCGGCACTATCGGCCGGCCGATGGGTGATGGGAGCGGGTATGAGGTTGAGGTGAACGAGTCAACAGTCTGTGACTTCGTAGGAATTGGCAGGAGCGGGGACACAAACACGAGTTTTACAACCTGCTTCAATAATACCTACAAAGGTGTTGCGACGCTCTCGGCCCAGGTCGCCCCGGCAACTGCAAAGCAGAGGCTTCTGCGCTCTGTTAGGAGTCGGATGTCCAAGATGTGTACGAAAGCACGATCGGGACGACGGCTGAGTAACGCAAAGATGCAAGAGTGTGTCATGCGGCAGATGTCAAAAGTTATGGCAGGAATACGTAACTAAAGATCGGTCGTGGGGAGACCCATACAATCGACCGATAGCGCACGTGAACGTACCCGAAACTTGAGATAATATATCCCCGCCACGGGCAACGGCATGTCCACGTGTGGAAAGGGATGCCGGGCCTTGCAGGTTATATGGGTGGGGGTTGCTGCTGCTCTGATACACTGCAACTATTGTAGTTTTTACGAGAACCTTAAGCGTCTAAATTCCCGACACCTCCGCCCCAGGCGCTACGGGCAAATGCTCAAAAGTAATTTGAGTAGCCTGTTGCTTGTAGAGGGCAGTTATCTATTCGCTCACCTGTGCGATTCGTGAGAGGGATCTCATGTCGCTTGCTTACCACCAGGAGAGCTCGATGAGTTAGGGGAATAAGGGGATAGGACTATAGCGGTATATCGACAAAGAGTTGCTTTAGACCCAACCCGGGAGTTAGTACATGCCTATCTGTTGCGCTCCCCCAACTCTCTATGATCCTAGCTGTACAACACGTTAAGTTGAAATAGATGGAAGGGGTTCAGTGGAGATCGAGTTTGGGTGTGCCAGAGAAAGCCAATCTATATTGGAACCAGGGAATTCCACGTAGCCCCCAAACCACATAGGATAGAACCGGATCAAACAGAGCTCCGCGGCATCATCAGTCACGGTGTGTCCCTGCCAGAAGGAAAGCTCGGTACGAGGTATTCCCTAGTAATCCTAAGACCACTATAGTTCTGGCCTCACTATGCTCATGTGGTTATTGAGCTTTAAAAGCTCCAGGCCACAAGACGAGATCCATTCTGTACCCGATGCAACCTACGCCGAATACTGCACGGAAAAATCAATTGGCCATCAACTCATCTCGCCGAGAATTTGTGAGTGGTTCTTTGGCGACCGTGGCAACATTAACGCTACCCGCAGCCGTACTGGCTAGCCAGTGTGCTGCTAATATTAATCGAGACCGTCCTATCATTACAGATGGTGTGCAGGTCGGAGTCGGAATTGGGTCGAGCTTTATTATATGGGCGCGTTGCGATCGGCTCGCCTCTATGGTGGTAGAGTGGTCGACATCACCTTCATTTGAGGAGAGCCGGGCCAAGGTCGGTGGAACCGCCACCCCAGCAGGAGATTTCACGGCAAAAACTATTCTTGAGAAACTGCCGCCAGACACTCATATATTTTATCGCGTCTCGTTCGAATCACTAAATGCCTTGAGGGCGCAAAGTGCCCCGGTTCTTGGTGCCTTTAAGACGCCTCCAGTGAAAAAGAGTGACGTAACTTTGGTATGGTCTGGGGATACCGCGGGCCAAGGATTTGGAATTAATCCTGACATCGGCGGCATGCGTCTCTACAGGGTAATGCAATCGCACCAACCCGACCTCTTCGTCCACTCTGGGGACCTCATATACGCCGATCATCCGATCGAAAAAGAGATCAAGCTTCCCGATGGAAGGACGTGGAGAAATGTTACGACTGACGCAAAGTCTAAGGTGGCGGAGACGCTCCAAGAATTTCGAGGAAACTATCGGTACAACCTCTTAGATGAGAACGTGCGTGATTTCAACGCTTCGGTCGCTCAGGTAGTCCAGTGGGACGACCATGAGACCGTCAACAACTGGGATCCCTCCAAAATAATTGACGATTCTCGATACAGAGAGAAGCGGTGCTCTGTGCTCTCCGCTCGAGCACGACAGGCCCTGTTCGAATACACACCGATCGTCGGCACAGCGGGGGAGTCTCGCCGAATCTACACTCGATTGTCGTATGGTCCGTCGCTCGATCTCTTTAAACTCGACGCTCGTTCCTACCGTGGTCCCAACTCGCCCAACGATCATACGTGCGAGTCTGAGAAAACAGCCTATTTCGGTCCCGCGCAGATTGCGTGGCTTAAAAGTGAACTCCTCCAGTCGAAGGCCACGTGGAAGCTTATACTTCACGATATGCCGCTTGGACTCATCGTCAAGGATGGAGCAAAAGACTTTGAAAACTGTGCGCAGGGAGATGGCGCGCCTCTCGGTCGGGAGTTGGAGATCGCGGGATTGCTCCGCTTCATGCAGAAAAACTCAATCTCAAATGTGGTGTGGCTGACCGCTGACGTCCATTATGCGGCTGCGCATTACTATGACCCGGCCCACGCAGAATTTTCGGAATTCGATCCATTTTGGGAGTTCGTCGCGGGCCCTCTAAACAGCGGAACCTTTGGTCCAAACGGGCTAGACAACACTTTTGGACCACAGGTGAAATTTCAAAGTGTAAAAACCGATCAAGTCCAAGGTGAATCTCCTCTTGGCGGTAAGCAGTACTTCGGCAAGATACATGTAGATAAGACCTCGGAGGCTCTCCGTGTATCGCTCCATAACCTGTTGAATGAAGAGATATACGCGGTTGAGCTGAACCCAAAAGTCTCCTAGGAAATCGGACTCAGTAGCTTACTTCGACAATCTGGGCAGGGCTACGTGCGAGTCGGGAAGTGGTTTTAGTTCGTTAGTGTTGTTTTAAGATGCCCGGTGCCGGGCGCTTCGAGCGGTGTTTTTGTGTAAGAGGAATCGGAGAGTTAACATTCGCAGGCGCCGTCTGATGGCGCCGCTGAGAGCAGGTAGAGCAAGGATATTTGGTGTAGGGCTCGTGGTCGAGAGGTAGCGAGATGGAAAGAGGTAACGACATTGGGAGAGGTGAGGCGCCACGTGATGCAGGCAGGCCGAAAGGTGCCGCTGCCCAACCACCGCGGTCGGGGCCATCGGCAGGAACAGTGGAGTCGGAAGAAACCTCCCGCGGTCGACTGCCAATGGTGGATGCTCGGCTAGACACGGCGGCATTACCACCCCTTCCGTGGGGAGGCTCCCCAAAAGAGCGGAAGCGTAAGATTGAGGTCCATAGATCGCATGAATCCTCTGTGCCGGGATGGCGTCCAGCAGAGGAGTCATTTGAGGAGGCGGTAAATCGAATTACTAATGGTATCGCTAGTAATAGCGTAATAGGTGACCGCAGACTTGTAACCTTGGGGTCCCGTCCCCTCACAGGAGGCATCCTTTCTCGAACATGGAATAGTTCGATCTTCTCCAAGTTGTGGCGCGACATCTCACCGTCTGAAAGTTTCGATGTCAGGGAGTCTGGGGCTCTTAGCTTGGACGATACGCGATGCCGTGTAACGATCTCTCAAGCGCTATTCTCTAAACGAATTACTGTCTCGGTCAAGTCGTATCCGGGCGGAGAGGGGATAGCTAAAAAAATAGAGGGGCTATTTCATCCCGAAGTTGCGGGTAACGCGAAGAGAGTGCCCGTGAGGGAGCCTACCGCAACGGGCGCTAGCCCAGCCGTCTCAAGCTGTCGTGCTGGATCGACATTTGATGGGGAGCTCGGAGGTCACAAGACTCAAGGGGAGATCGCGAGGGATCCCGCCGACTGCGACAGGAGTCATTCGAGGGAACCTGCACAGTTGTCGCCGGTTGATAATACGACCGATAATCGTGACGTTTGTCGAGATGAGCCATTTCTTTTATCTGAGCGTGCCGAGCGGGTGTTGCACGGATCGTTGTTCGTAGGGTTCCCCGTTGGGATCGTCCTTCTGCAGGCGGGAATTGTTCTAGAATCCTGGAAGCTTTTGCTGGCTGGTGCGGCCCTTGGTTTGGTAACACACATAATTGGACTCGCCTTTTTTGGGGATGATTAGGTGCTCCTGACGTAGCACCACGGCTGGTTAATAGCTCTGAAAATTTGACCGTGTTCCATTCCGACCATAAAAATCCAGTTTACCTAAAGGTTCTCTGTTCTCCATCGCTCCCAGAAGTGAGCAAGGGTCAGATCAGCCGCTCCCTTGTTCCCCGTGAGACGGCTGTCATTAAGCTAAAAATAGAATAAGTTGAAGCTACACTAACGTGGTCCGCTGAGCGAGAGAGCTTCACAAAGTGCCACCGACGAAGAGTCCGGCGGCTTTTAGTTGTCTTCTGTACACGCCCCTACCAGCAGTACCTTACCACCGCGCCATTGAAGAAGATTTTGTTCGCGTAGTCGTCGGGTTTATTCGGGTCATACCCCCCGAAAAATAATCTTATTCCGACATCCACGGATGAGTCATCCCCTGTATATCTTCTCAACGCAAACAAAACATCAAAGAGTCCATCCAGGAATACATTTCCATCAATAGACGGCAGGAAATCACCACGGGTAAAAAATACATAGTCGCGAGAGATCGGAAACTCAGACTCCAGATTTAAGAGTGGGAAAGCGATAAAGTTGGTATCGTGAAAAGAAGCGCTCTCGGTCTTGAAGTTCACCTCCGCGTAGCGAGCGATAAGCGAGCCACCTCCCCGCACGTACCTATGCTCTTCATCGCGCCCCAGCAGGGTATAGTTCGCTGTGCCTCGGACCGAGTGGAACTGGTAATCAAGCGTTCCGTGCTCGCCCTTGTGGTAGACCTCTCCATTATAATTGAGGTCACTCGTTAGAGTATCTGAATAGTGGGAATACAGCGGCTGCGCCACCACCCCATAGTTCCAATGGTCTTTTTTTACCGACCAATATTCAAAGCGCGCAGTTGGCTCGACACTCTTCCAATCTTTCGTTGTATTTCCCTGCTCATATCCGTGAATTTCCATGTTTCTTGTGCCTAGGATGCCGCCCTCAATCTCATATCGCACTGACCGCTCACTTTGGGCTAAGGCTATCACAGGAGCGCTCAGCGCGATGGCAAGCACGAAGAATATAAGCTTTCGCATAGATGACCTCTCATCGAATCGTCCTAAACCAAACACTACTCCGCGCCATAATCTAGTGACAAGTGGGTCGGTGCCGCTGACCGTTACCTCTGTAGCGACCTCTCTAACTCGCGAAAGAGCGAATCATGGGGAGTGCTTCTGGCTAAAGCCGGGGTGGCATCAAACGAGAAGGCCCTTTTGCCGCCATCTGTTGAATGACGCTATCCATGCCGAAGGAGCGTGGACTAAACGGATAGGGCATCCACTCTCCGACGTTGGTCTGGACGGCTTCCGCGACCCGGCCCGTCGCCGTATCAATATTCACGCACGTTACCGACATCGGACCAGGACGATTAAATCGCGTTTGAAGCACCTCGTCTAACTCCAGCAAGGCTTGTCTGTCTCGGTAATACACATCTGGTAACGCGCCGAAGCCAGCAAAAAAAGCACCTTTTATGTCCCCACGTGCGGCTGTTGAATGTCTATAACATTGGAGAGCTGAAATTCCGGGTGGGATGTAGTCATAGCCCGCGTTCGTGTAGAGAGACCCGGGAATAAGACTGCCGTCCTCAGTGAGGAGCAACGCGACATACACCACGGGCTTTAAAGACTCTGGCAAGTAGCATTCAATCCCCATGTCTTTGGCTCTCAGACACCCGTTAATGACCTGAGGACTAATAGATTGAGCGGGAACACTGACCGCGGGAGTGAATCGCATCAGATTCACATTACCGATAACGAGGCCCCCCTCATTTCCGGCGGCGATAATAGCGTCAGGAGCCTCTTCAATCAGGATATCACGGCAATTCCCGCACGAGGCTATCGTTCCGACTTCCAGCTTCCCCTCCGGAAAATAGTACCCGATGCCAATAACCGGCCTCTCTCCGTACATCTGTTTCGCGGTAGAGATCGCGGCGGTTTCTCCATGAATCCAGGCATGACTAAGCATGCCTTCACGATTACCTCCAAGGGCTATCTCCCCGGTGTCTATCATGGCAGCTGAGCGTACGAAAAATTTAGACTGTGTCGGATGAGGAGTTGCCCTCTTTGCCGCTTCAACCAGATCAAAACACCGAGTAATTTCTTCAGCCGTGGCGGTCACTCCGGGCGCAATAACGATCCTCTTGCCCGGAGACACCAATACGGCATCGCTCAGATGATGGGGCGGAGATCCTTGTTGGTGGACGCTTTGGCTCATTGGAAAAGGGAGGGGTCTTTGGTTCATAGCGCCTCTATTCCGGGCTCGGAAGGGATAGTGCAATCGATGCGGGAAGTCAATCAGCGACGTTATTGTTTCATGGCGCACAAAAGTTTTCGTACGTCAGGTGATCGTACCTGTTGGGTAAGGTCCGTGGCTGATAAATGAACGCCTCTCCCCTGAAACTCGGCGCTATCGAGATAGAAGCTAAGCTGGGAGCTAGAGCCGCGCCCAGAGATAGATGATTGTCAGCTTTAGGCAGCTCCTTCGTTCTTCTCCGCGTTGATAAGAATTTTAGCTCGGCGCGGTTGTGCTCTCCAGTTGGAGAGCCTTCACGCGCGTCGATGATCTGGTGAGCCTCGTTAATGCGAGCCCGAGACGTTGTGAGGCGCGCTTTGACAAAAGCATAACGACTCTACTTCCCGTGGTATTTCGATCTGTGGATTTTGAGACGCTCCGCCGTTCCTTTCATTAACCGATTATCACCGATCGATCGTTATACTGCGTAGCGCGTAAGATAGAGAGCGTGTCACGCGCGCCATGGATAGCTTCACGATAGGTAAGTCCTTCGCGCTCTACCGTTCATGAAGCCGCTCTCATCCTTCAATCAGGCGTGATTTAAAAACCCTTGCCGGGCCCATCCTGATCAGCAGGGCCGCGGGGATGGTAACCACCATACAGGAATCAGGGGCGCGCCCTGGTTTAAAAATCCCGCCATCCACCGTTTTCATGACCGACGATTCATCCCGAAGCACACCTTTCGCGGGGGCGTTGATACTCAACTGAACTGGAGAGAATCGGTCGATAGGAGTGACCATAGAAACGGCCAATGTTTAAAGATACTTGCAACTGATATCTAAGGAATTTTTTGACGCGGTTGACGACAGCTGATCCGAGGGGATAAACATGGTTTGCCATTTGCGCCTCCCAGTGATACCACTTCCTGCTCAACAAGTACGCTTTCTATTGGCGAGTTAAGGGTAACAACGTGAAACCAACAGGTGATACAAGCCCCTCTCATGAGGCTCCGCAACCCCAAGTTTCCGCTTGGGATCTCCAGTCCGCCGCGCTGCCCGTTATCCCTTCCGCTAGTTCCGTTGACACCGCGGGGTCTCTTCCAGGGGTGATCACCAAGGCACTGCGGGCTTACACATCAACCGCCGTCGTGGAGATAGTGAAAGAGATCGTCTACAGCCGATGCTGTGAGCGATGTGACGTGGCTTTTGAAGTCTTTACCAGATTGAGCGATACAGCACTTGCGAGGGTAGATCACTTTGCGAGCAAGCGAACTATTCGAAGAGTCGAAGATCTCAGTTTGGGGTTGTATGTGGCGGAGGCTGAGGGGATATGGACACCTATCGGCACTGTCTCCGACGTGCGGTTGTCGAGCTACCGAAGAGGGATGAACAAAGACGCGTTGTGTGGCGCTCTTCATTCACTTACGCTCGCGCAACTTGTTTCGCTCCTCGATACAACGCTCTCTCAACGTCGTCTTCTCGATCGAGTGCTCGTTCCTTTTATAAAATTAGGACAGGTTGCGGCTCCGCTGAGAAGGGCGGCCAAGGCTCGTGTAGCTCAGGAGAACCAATAATTCTGAGTCAGTATCCTGACTCTTACTGAGGATACTATGACGAGTGGTCCTTCTGACGACCCGCGCCTGACCGCTCGAACGTAGGCCCTCGCTTTGGTGCATCGCTTTGGCGCACCCTAACTTCTACAGTTTTTACGAGAACGTTAAGCGTCTAAATTCCCGACACCTCCGCCCCAGGCGCTACGGGTATATGCTCAACAGTAATTTTATTAGCCTGCTGCTTGTACAGGGCAGTTATCCATTCGCTCACCTGTGCGATTCGTGAGAGGGATCTCATGTCGCTTGCTTACCACCAGGAGAACTCGATGAGTTAGGGGAATAAAGGGATAGGAGTATAAGGGTATATCGACAAAGAGTTGCTTTAGACCCAGCCCGGGAGTTGGTACATGCCTATCTGTTGCGCTCCCCCAACTCTCTATGATCCTAGCTGTACAACACATTAAGTTGAAATAGACGAAAGGGGTTCAGTGGAGATCGAGTTGGGCTGTGCCAGAGAAGTTATGCGTCAAGCGGCTCACCGAAGGGGCACCTCCGACCGCCGCCCCGCAGAGGGCTATTTTTTAAACGACTCTCTCAAGAGCTCCAAGCTCTGCCACCGCTCGTAGAGCGAGTCGACCTCCTCCTGTTGTTTGGTGAGAGCGTCGCACAGCTCAGAGAGCTTTTGCGCGTTGGATGAAAACTCCCCTGAATCGAGTTGCTCCCTAATAGCGGTGAGCTTCTCCTCGGCGGCGGAGATCGTTTTCTCTATGGTTGAGAGCTCGCGAGCGTCTTTGTATGAGAGCTTGGTCGCTATCTTATCCTTTGACTCACTACCTCTCTCCGCCGGCTTCTTCTGAAGTGATTTAGGTGAGAGAGTCGCCCGCGCGGCCTCCCACTGAGCGTAGCTCCCGTAGAGCGTTCCCTCTCCGTTTTGAAGCCCCAACACGGAGCTTCCCGTCCGCTCAAGGAGGTAGCGGTCGTGCGTTATGAGCACTATCGCTCCAGGGAAGTTCTCAAAGCTCTCTTGGAGGGTCTCAAGAGTGGCGATATCGAGATCGTTCGTTGGCTCATCGAAGATAAGAACATCACACTCCTCAGCCATAATTTTCGCGAGCAGCGCGCGAGCTCGCTCACCCCCTGAGAGCGCGCCCAGCGTTGTTGAGAGGTGATTGTGGGTGAAGAGGAATCGAGCCGCCCAGGCGGCTACGTGAATGGATTGATTTTGAAACACCACGGAGTCTCCGTGAGGAGATAAGAACTCCTTTAAGCGCAGCTCATCTTTAAGCTGACTGCGCGTCTGATCCATACACGCTGTGCGAATATTAGGCGCCCGGATAACTCGCCCGGAGGATGGCGGAAGCTCTCCGAGAAGCGTGCGGATAAAAGTTGTTTTCCCACTTCCGTTTGGCCCGACAATAGCGAGCCTACTGCCTGGCGATAATACGAGGGAGATATTAGAGAAGAGTGAGGAGTCGTTGATAGATTGTCCTATCCTCTCAGCCTTAAGGAGCTCCTTCGTTCTTCTCTGAGTTGATGAAAAGTCTAGCTCGGCGCGTTGTTGCTCCCCGGTTGGAGAGCCTTTAAGGGCGTCTATCATTCGGTGAGCCTCGTTAATGCGCGCCCGAGACTTTGTGGTGCGCGCTTTGACACCCTGCCGTAACCACTCAACCTCTCGTCTAACTTTGTTAGCGAGTGACCGCCGCTGCTGCTGAAGTTGGTCGAGTCGCTCCTCCCTGTACTCAATGTAGTCAGCGTACCCACCATCACTTACCAAGACGTTGTTAGAGTAGAGGGAGTTTATCTCAAGCACCCTCGACGCGAGGCGTTCGATAAAGTAACGGTCGTGACTGACAAAGACGGTGGCGCAGGAAACAGTGGAAAGGTACTCCTCAAGCCAGATGATCGAATCGATATCGAGGTGATTCGTTGGCTCATCAAGTAAGAGGCAGTCGGGCTCAAGAGCGAGCGCGCACGCGATCGAGAGACGCTTCTTCCACCCCCCTGAGAGGGTAGAGGTTGTGACCGTATAGTCATTAAATCCGGTAGCGCCGAGGTATATGCTCTTTCGGCGCGCAATCTCTCCGTGGTCGAGCCCCCTATCGGCGAGCGTGCGCTCAATAATCTCCCCGACTGAGAGGTCAGGAGGAAAGAGATCCGTCTGAGCGACGTAGGCGCACCGGAGCCCCTTACGGACGCTTACAATTCCACTGTCGACCTCCTCGATCCCGGCGAGGATCTTAAGGAGGGTCGATTTGCCACACCCGTTCGCCCCTATGAGAGCGAGGCGCTCGTTCTCATGGATAGCGAGCGAGAGGTTCGCGAAGAGGGGGTGTTCGCTGTATCCCTTCGTTATCTCCTGTGCGCTGATGAGTGGTGTGGGGGCCATCTGGGGATAGTAGCGGAGAAGGTGGGGGGAGAGGAAGAGAGGCGCAGGCTAATACACGCTAAAGAGGGGAGTCTCTCGTTGTTTGACGCAACACCCTCTGATTAGCACCGATTATTCCGTTTTAAAGAGAGTCCGGGCTTGATTGTGGTGCTGTCTGGTGCGGGAAGTGGGGTGGTCGTCTTTTAGGGGAATTAGCACCTTTTTTTAAATAACTTTGCGGGTAGGGAGCTAAACAGAGCCCAATCCGGCTCATGACAAAGCGTATCAATAATGGTACTATGGGGAAAGTCCGGAGGGGGAATTTTATCTTTGTTACCTGGGTAGGGGATCACGCTCCACGGCATGTTCACGTATTCAGGCGGGGTAGATTAGTTGTTAAGTTTGATCTTGAGCGAAGTAAGGTGATGGAGGGTCGAATCAATCGCCGTATCCTAGAGCTCATTAAGGAGTTACGAAGAGAGGGGCTTCTATGAGGATTAAGAGGGTTTTCCCCCACGAGAAGAAGAGAGCTTTTATCGTTCAGGTGGGCTCTAAGAGTTATGAAGTGCCCTTTACTTCTTTCCGTGTCGCTCCGAGCAGGGCCGATCCCCTCGTATCAGTGGCCGTGGATAGGGAGCTTGGGGGGATGGGATTCACCTTCCGGTTAGCGTCAAAAAGGGAGGGAACCATGCTCCTTGAGGAGGTTCTTGATATGCATCGTGACCCGGAGGTGGCCCGTAAACGTGCGCTCTATGATCTCACCTGCCTTGCGCAGGACACCGTGCGACGCGTAAAGACCTCAAAGAGGGCGATCGCGAGACGTCTTGGATGCACACCTACTCACCTCTACCGCCTCCTTGATCAAACCTTTTACGGAAAAACAGTTGATCAGATGATAAAGCTCCTCAGCATCCTTGGAGTAGAGCTTACGTGGAGAGCGAGCGCGTGAGCTTCCTGGCAGTAACAGGGCACGGAGCGTGTGCCAGGATGGTCGTAATAAAGAAAATATCCCCTTTGCTTAAGAAACTCCGATAAAACACCCTCGTCATCTTTTTCGGAAAGTTCCCGTGAAATGGCTTGCGCAAATCTCCTCGTTTGGTTCCTGATCAGCGCCTTCATTTATTATATTGGTGACGTGCTCTACACGTACTGTGCCAGTGGTGGTCGAGGTAAAAGTGAATTCGAATTGGAGGGAGTGGAAGCTAGATCGGTCTCGAGACTGATAATCCGGACGCGACTCGTAGAATTTCGCTACAAATGATTTTGGGCCCGTAGATACGCCATGAGCTACGGCTGTTGGGACTTTTAGGGAAGTTAGGTAAATTTTTGAGCCCCTTTTTTTGACCAAAAATGTTGGTCGAGTAGTCATGGCTGCGGTGTAAGAGCCCCAAGCGCCTTCACCCTTGATTTGATTGAGCGACAATTTGTACCGACCATTAAAATCGGTAGTAACATGCCCGCACGTTAGGCTTGCCATCTACCAGATTCTTGCGATCTCCAGTTCGCGGTTGATACGTGTATCTATAGACCCATTCGGAAGGCCGGAATTAGTCATGGGAAACCCACTACGGTGTTGAGTTATGGCTTGTTGTTGTGGTCGATTTTCCGCCAGCCTGTCCGGTAGCTCGGGGACAGATGAAAGAAAGAGGAGAGAGCCCCGCCCTATCTCTTCCCCGGATACGCCTCGTACGCCTGATCGAACTTAGCCGCGACGATATAGTCGTTCTCGCTTAAACCGTTTACGGTGTGGGTCCACAGCTCTATCACTACCTTTTTAAAAAAGAGGTGGAGATCGGGGTGGTGGTCGTCGCTATCCGCGATCTCCCCTACGATCGGAACCCAACGGGCGCCGTCCATATACGTTTTAAATCTGTACTCACGTCTAATTCGCGTGCCATCGACAACGCTCCAAGCAGGGACCTCCTTCCCTAGCTCACTGCATTGCTCTGGTGTGAGTGGTGGTGTCCCAGGCGCGCACGCAGCGCACCGCCTATCTAATAATCTCGCCACAGGCCCCCTCCACTATTTAAGCTTGGTCTTAGTCTTCGGGAACTCTCTCCAGTACTCCCCCGTTCCTCGCCGAAGGATCGTGTCGCTCTCGATTAGCTCAAATGGAGATAAGCTAGGTTTCTGGCGGTACTCGTCATAGAGGGGGATAAACGGGCGCTCCACGCACTCCTTAAAGAGTGAGCCAAAGCTATCTATCGCGAAGTACGTCGCCTGCAAATCGTCTATGTAATACCCGGTTCTCAAAACGCGCTCGAGGTTAAACTGGACTACATTCGGCGACGGGTCGCTCATCACATACTTAGCCTCGCCGTATGAGGACATAATTCCTGCCCCATATACCTTGAAATCATCGCCGCTTCTTATGAGGCCAAACTCTATCGTGTACCAGTTAAGTCGCGCCAAAAACTTAACCCCTTTGTGATCCATCGACGCGAGGCCGCCTCTTCCGTACTCCTGCATGTAGTTTGCGTAGTCGGGATTACTTAAGAGGGGTACGTGCCCGAAGACGTCGTGGAATATGTCGGGCTCCTCAAGATAGTCGAGTTGTTCGGGGGTACGGATAAAGGTGCCCGCGGGAAACTGGCGGTTGGCGAGCATCTCAAAAAACGGGCGCGAGGCGATCAATCCCGGAACTGGCAAAACCTCCCAGCCTGTCGCGGCGCGGAGGTACTTGTTCATCCTCTCGTAGTTCGGGACCTCGTCTGGAGTGAGGTGGAGGATCTTTAACCCCTCGAGGTATTCGTCACACACCTTTCCGCGCAACGTCTCAAGTTGTCTGTTATAGAGGGTGCCCCAGGTGCGGTGGTCTTGGGCGGTATAAGCGTCCCAATTCTGTTCAATAATGCACTGCTCAACGGTCTGAGCATCGAGAATCCCGTGGCCTTTATTCTCTTCCATAATCGGTACCTCCAAAGATACCACCCCCGTTGCTGAGGCCACAAGGAGAGTTTAGGGCAGGAATTATGCCCGGTTGGACGAAGGCCTACGCGATAATTTAGTGCCAGACCACTTAGACATACTTTTTAGCCTGGAGTAGAGGGGGGCAAAGGCGTGGCGCAAAGCGTAGGCTACTGTAGGCTCCGCTGCGCCTCCTCCCAAAATCGGAAGAAACTACTTCGGGATAGGGGCATGTAACGCGCATCCCATGCGCGACGGTGCCATACGAGTGAGATCCCGTGATGGGACACCTTGCTGGCGAGATCCATGAGAGATGTGTGCTCAAACCCTACCGTTGGGAGCATCGCGTGGATCTCTTTTACTCCGAGTTCTTTCGTGAGCGACACGACCTCATCAACTGAATTAATGAGCCTTCCTCCTGTGCGTTTAAGTGTGTCGCTCCTTAGTAGATCCACATGAGCACGAATCCTCTCGCTCTGCTCGGATCTCGGAATTTCAAAGATTGCGTAGTAAAGCTCAGAAGAACCAAATTCCGCCGCGAGGTCCGCTGAGAGGTCATCATCGTGCACGAGGACGAGTGATCCATGGGGTAGGGGAGCGCTTGCGATCGGGGCAAGTGGGGTGGGCTCAACCTCACCATCAAAGGGGAGCGGTTGTGGATCGCGCGCTAGCTCATCTTCCTTCGGAGTCCACCGACCAGCCGAGTAGGTCGCGATGTTATCGGGTCTCGCCACATAAATCTTCCCCTTGGTGTGAAGCCCCCCGACCCACCGCCACGAGAGGGTGTTCGAGGCTGGATCTCCATCTAAGAGGTGGTGATACATAAAGGCAGCGCCTAACTGCCAAGGGAGCTGTAAGGTAAAGATCCACACACTCGCAAACCACATCCGTGTGTGGTTGTGAAGGTAGCCGGTGTCGGTCAACTCTTGAACCCATTCGTTAAAAAAGGGGAGATCTGTGCGCCCCTCGCACGCCGCTCGGTAGTCGCTCTTGTTTTGATGGAGATCTTTAAGACGGGTCACATCAGTGACGTAGCGCTCCCACACCGCGGGGCGCATCTCAAGCCACCCCTTCCAGTAGGTTCGCCACACGATCTCTTGGATAAATTTCTCGGCTACCGGAAAGGGGTGTCGCTCAAGTACCCGCGTCACACACTCCTCTTCGGTCACAACGCGGTACCGGATCCAGGGAGAGAGACGTGATACCCCTTCGTGACCGGGACGGTCGTAGTTTCTAGTTTTATCGTATAGCGGCACCCGCTCAAGGAACAACTCTAAACGGGCTAACCCCTCCGCGCGCGAGGACATACCTTACCCTTCATCACTGTGGGGCGCTTGTGAGATCTCCGGAGATCCTCTCTCTCCCTCCTCCTTTACCGGGAAGAGCTCCGCGAAGTGATCGCGTGAGACCAATCTTAGGATCGGCTTCTTCCCTTCAAGTCCCGAGATCCGGTACCCCGTTGGGGTGCGCTCGGCATAGATGCAAGATCGGGAGGTAGCGACACAATCGAGGTACCACGCGTTCTTAAGGGCCGTGCGGGTTGAGGGGTGAAGCAATAGATATCCGCGCATACGCGCTATCGCGAGCTGTTCCCGTTCATCGAGCCTCAGTCGGTGACGGATCTGCCTGCTCCCGCACCGACTCTTTGAGGGCCTCCCGCGAGTGAGCCGCAATACATCATCCTTAGTTACCGTGCTTTCTTCTTTCATGGCTCCTCAACGCTTCTAAAGAGGGATAACTGATTGTGCGAACTAGGTGCATGCGAGGAGGTACGGGATGTCCTTCTTCGGCGCCCCTCCGGTCGGGCTCTACTCCCGTGCCGTCTCAGGATCTCCTGAGCCGCCTCCTTGGATTCCGCTCTCTTTCGAAAGCCTCTCACGCGCTCTTTCGCCATCCGTACCGCCTCTTGGTGAGAGACGATCCGCGCTGGATACTCCCGCCCCGGCGTGTAACCGAATTCCCGCTGCTCTAGTGGGGAGAGTTTCCACGGCTCGTGCACTACCCTTCCGGGGATCTGAGCTAGCTCTGGAACCCACTGACGCACGAAGTCACCTGAAGGGTCGTGATCGTATCCCTGTTTTACCGGATCATAGATTCGAATAGCGTTGATACCAGTTGTCCCCGATTGCATCTGGATCTGCGGGTAGTGGATACCCGGTTCGTAATCGAGAAACTGTTGTGCGAGAAAGTGAGCGAATAGCCTCCAATCAAGGAAGAGGTCATAGGCAGCGAAGCTCACAAGCATCGCCCGCATACGAAAGTTTAACCACCCGGTCTTCCGTAGGTAGCGCATGCACGCGTCGACGAATGGGTAGCCCGTCCTCCCCTCGCGCCACGCTGTAAGATACGCCTCGTTACCCGAGCGGTCCCTCATCTCGTTTAAGGATCGAATGAAACACTCAAACTCGATCTCCGGTTCGCTCTCAAGCTTTTGAATAAAGTGGCAGTGCCAGTGAAGGCGTGAATCAAAGGCCCGAAGGGAGCGCAGCCACCCACCACGTTCACTCAGGGAGGCTCCTCTCAGTTCACTCTGCCGGGCGCGCGTGGCGCGCACCACTTGGCGCATCGAGAGATTTCCCCACGCAAGATACGGACTTAGGCGGGAGCCGAATTTAGCTGCTGTGATAGGGCTAGAGATCCCCCCTGAGTACCGCTCGCCGCGGTGGTAGAGGAAAGATCTAAGGCAGGTGTGAGCGGCGTCTTCGCCCGGGAGTTGATTGAGGCTTGAGGGGGTAAACTCTACTGCGGACTCTGGGATCGATCCGGGGTCGATCGTGAGTGGCTCTAAACGATTGGGCGTCGATGTGAGATCGCTCGCCATCGTCTCCTCCCACCGCTCGCTCCACTTGTCGCGACTCTTGAGGGCTCGGATCACTCCCGTCTGTCGGATCTCTTTCCAGGTGATCCCCCGCGTGCGGCACCACGAGAGCACCTCTCGGTCACGTGCATAGGTTTGCCCGTTTCCGGTCTCTTCGTGCGACCACAAGGTGAAGGGTCCGAATCTTTGGTGGAGGTCCTGAAGCACCTCAACAGCGCCGCCCGATCGCACCACAAGGGGTTGCCCCAGCCGAGCGAGCTCTGCTCGTACCTCTCGCACCGATTCGGTAACCCACCAGAGGTGGCGGGCGCTCATATCAGGCGAGCGCCATACATCTGGCTCATATATATAGAGCGGGATAGTAGGGCCCGAAGCTACAGCAGAGGAGAGGGGAGCGTGATCCGAGATGCGGAGGTCCCGTTTGAACCAGACTACTTGGAGCCTTAAGTGATTGGCTTGGTTAAGCACGGTAGACGCCTCCTGCAAGTGCCCATGGAGGATACGCTATGGGTGCTTAAGGGGCCAAACAAAGAGGCGTAATGGTTAGGTAAATGCGGCGGAATAGGGGTGGGTGATGAAGGAATAGGTGTTCTTAGGGCTTGGGCAACAAAGTAGGGCAACAAAGTAGCCTGGCACCAATGCCTGGGAACACCCCGCCGCCAGTCGATGCGAGCGGCCTTAGGGGTCTACGCTAGGAGGCTCCCAACGCCCTGAAGTCGTCGATAATAATCTGAGCTAGTACTTTGGTAAGTTCCCGCTCTCTCTCACCGCCCACGCGAATAGCACCCATTACGGACGGTATCTCCCCCAGTCTTCGTGAGAGTTGCCCCTCAGAGATCGCTTGTCCGATCTCTGTTGTCATCGGTTCAAGGTTTGCAAAGCGTGCCATCTGGTTGTTCTCCTGTGAACCAAAACTGGCTCGGCGCAGCTCGAGGAATACAGAAGGGGTAAGCTCGATACCCGCATCTCGGAAGCTGGAGGCGCGTTTCGGATCAGAGAGGTACGCCAGATAGTCCTTCCAAAAGCTTGCCCCTGAGGCGACAAAAGCCCGATCTGCATCTCGATGCAGCAAAGCTTCGCGATCCTCTAGGGCACCACCTATGTAAGGGTCATCGTGCGTCGCTATTATCCTTATAAGTTCATCTTTGCGGTCATGTGATAGGGAGACCTTGCCATCCGAGATTAGTTGCCGCAGAAACTGATCGCTCATCACCGCACCCGCAGCCATGTGCCTCTCCCGCATATCTTTTGTCTTCCATGCGGCGCCCTCAAGGGTCCCAGGAATCTTAACTCCGGCATACCCGATATCGTGAAGCATGGCAGCCAACACAAGATCTCGGTTGGCTCCCTCCCTCTTGCACACCTGGATCATGGTATACGGCACGACCAGGTTGTGAATGGGTCGGTACCACGATCCATCAGTAAAATTGTGGGAATTCACGAAGGCTAAAACCTCTCTCTCGAGGGGCGAGAGTTCTCGATCGAGGATGGCAGCGCAATAAGGCACGGCGATCTCGGTAGCCGCCTTTAAGCACCTCAAGGCAACCTCCCGCATAGATCGATTTCGGGCGAGCAGTGAGTCCTCAAGGATAACCTCAGGAACCCCGCCTTGTGGTTCATCAAGCGCGAGATTGAGTGGACGGTCAACTAACTTCTCTTTGCTCATCAACCGCAAAGTATTAAACCACACCTCCTGTGCCGAGTAGGTTCGGATCCCTGTGCGCTCTCCCTCTCCGTTTAATCGTTGTTCATCCTCTATTCTTCGTAGCAAGGAACACATGGTATCGAGGGCATAAGAGATCGCTTTAGGTAGCTCCAGATGCTTGCTGTAGAGCTGTGTAAATACGTACGGTAGATACGGCACCACAACTTTTGGCTCTCCGGGAGTTAGTCCTGTTGAGAGAAAATACTTTGCGATGAGCTCTTTCTCGCTGGCTGAGAGGTTCTTAAAACCTTCAATAAGTGGGGCCATCGGTCGCGCATCCGTCTCCCAGGAAAAGAACCGAGACAATCTGAAAACTGTATCCTGATAGCGCGGAGTGAGCGCGGGGTCGGCAAAGATAGGCTGATAGAAGCGGCCTCTTGAGAGATTGCTTTGAAAGGTGTCGAAGAAGGATGCTTCTCCGTCGGTGGCGAGCTCGGGAAGTTGCCTGGCAAATAGCAGTAATGCGGGAACGAGATTGACGTTACCAAGCACGCTGCCGGACCACGTTTCAGGACTGCCTCCATCCGCCCGTGCCCCAAGAATATCAAGGAGCGTGGGGAGTAACCAATAGGTGAGCCCTTGAGGGTCCTGCGCTGTCTGGCGCTTTAGGGGCGTTAGGGCCGCGGCGCACGTTTCTGCCTGGAGGACGTGCCCGAGGTTTAATCCACTTAAGACCTCACTGTGAATCCGTCGCTGATACTCCGCGGGCAAACAAAACATAGTAGGGAAGAGGTCAGAGCACTTACGGATATTCTCGGGCTTAAAAGCCTCGTTTAGAGCGATGTCGTGGTCAGCGATGTCAGCATTGATTGACTTCTTAAGGGCCTCTTTCACCTGTGGCATTTTACAGAGATCGCCATACACGACCGCGACCGCGATGGTAGCAACGGCATGCGCGTCATCTGAGATTCCCCTGAAAAGTCCAACAACCCCGATAAACTGATCAAGGGAGACGCGAAGCGCCGGCGCCTGTGGGCCAGAGAAACGGTAAAATTCAGCCATCAAGGATTCCGCCGCGGCGACACGGCGATTCGCCTCAACAGCTGGCGCATCGAGAGTCTTTAACGCATCACTCGCTCTCAGGATGCCCCCGAGTATCGCGATACTACATGCCGTGCGTGGGAATTCGCGCCTCCCTTCAGCAGAGGTGATATCGTATCGGTTGAGCTCAGGTATCACATTGCATACCGGTCGTATCAGGGACCACAGCTCATCTAGCTTCTGAGGTTTTTCCTGGCCAGGATTGAACGCTCGAATGGCATCGGAGAGCTCTCTAAGATTAAGAGGGAGGTCTCGGGGTAAGGCTTGATGGATATTCATCATGGTCGAGAGGGAGTGAGAAAATACATAAGTAACCGTGGCCCTTTAGGCTCTAATCCGAATCTATACTTGTGTACAGTAGAGACGTCCCTGTTGGTATGCGCCGATACGCCCTTACTGTGACCTAACGTGGTGCCCGCGATATGCCTCACATTAAAAGAAAGGGAAGGGAGAGGCAGAGGATCGATTTGTGAGTGATTACCTCAGAAGTGTTGTAAGGCAGTTACCTGAGGCATGAGATATGACGCTTCATTATACACGCTAGCAGCCTCCTCCTCCGCTGGTACACCCTACCTTGTCCAAGACGGAGGACCTTCGATAGTGCGGCGCGGCAAAAGGGAGAACTTCTCTGCAGCCCTGTGATGTCAAAAAGTTCGCCTGCTTTTTAAAAGTGGGGTGTTCCAGTGATAGACCAGTGAGAACAGGGCCGCCACTATATCATCAGGGATGAGTGCAGGTGCAGTGTTAGACCCTACCGCGATACGAGACCTCCTCCATGACTTGTCTTTGAAGTCGTGCCCCAAAAGGTGCTTGTTCGCTTGAGCGCAAAATGGTTAGGATCAATGCTGGCGGTGGACGCCTATCCATTGATCAAGTACCTAACTTCTCCGAGCCATGAAAAACCTGAGTCACCGCATATTCGCTGCCTTTATGCTGGTAGGAACTCTTCTTTTCTACCTCTTCACATCGACTGACTTTATTGCCCAAGACCTGCAGGTCTATAGACAGGCAGGAGTCTCGCTTTTATCCGGTAGAAACCCCTATGAGTTGCCTACCCTGAACGATTATGCATCCCTCCGTGGTGCCGGTTTTTATGATGACAGAGAATTGCAGATCTGGACCCCCCCTTTTTCTCTCTTCGTGCCGCTGTTACTTGGTCTGCTTTCGCCCCCGGCTTCCAAAATATTATGGTTGCTTGCATACCTGGCAGCAACCACGGTGGGGCTTTTCTGCTATCAAGGATGGCGGATCAGCCGCCAGGCATACTACGTAAGCTTGATACTCGCCCTTGTATTCATGCCACTTGTTCTTCACGGAATGGTATGGGGATCGGTCGCGCCTTTCGAATGCCTTCCCTTCTTCATTTCCGTCGCAGTCCTGAGGACAGACTTAAAGCGAGCTAGCTATATAATTTTGGGCAGTTGCCTTTTCCTCATGGGTTTTAAGCCCCAACTGGTGGTGGCACCTCTTATTGTTTATGCTCTCCATGCAATCACCGAACGGGCACATGCGAGATGCGCGGTGATCGGAGCCAGTCTCACAGGGATTGCGCTTTGTGTGACCCTGTACCTTAGGCCGACTATTTTTAGCGACTTCCTCCTCACGGATCGCACTTTATTTTTGGAGCACGCAAAGTCTGCAGTGCCCTTGCCTGCAATTCTCGGCGCGCAGCCATGGGTTTCGCTACTGTCGTATATAACAATCCTGAGTGTAGCCGGTGTACTGCTCTTGATCTTGCATCAGCTGACGAAGCACCACACATTAGGCCGGAGATTAGTCGAATCATCGCCTTTGACGTTCATCGCTATTCCTTATTGCTGGCTGCATGATTTTTTAATTCTTGTGCCCTGGGCACAGCTCGTTCTCTCCCAAGGACTGTCGGAGCGATCCCTGGTCAGAAGACTACTCTTGGTATCAGGATGCGGTATGTGGATATGTGGCGCATGGCTGCTGGCCAAGGATTTATACCTAGGTCATATAATCGCCCGGTACCCGTTCAATCTTGCGATTATTGCTTGGGTCGCCCTCCGACTTCTTCAATTAAGAGGAGGCCGCGAGCCGACTTCCGTCAGTTCACCTCACTCCTGATAGGCCCTCCTCCTGTGGTACGCCCTACCTTGTCTAAGACGCCCGACCCCCCATAGTGCGGCGTGGCAAAAGGGAGATCTCCTCTGCAGCCCACTGATATCAAAAAGTTCGCCTGCTTTTTAAAAGTAGGGTGTACCAGTAATTGGCAAAAACTCTCCTCAAAGGTAGGCAGCTCCCGCTGACGGGCTATTTATTCAACAATCACAACGCCCTTCACAGCTTCATAGCTCGACACTACCAGGTATCAACTACTTGCAAAAAGTGAATTGATCTTACTATCCTTCTCTTCAGTTGCAGAAGCTCGGCAGCGCCCGGCCGTGGAAGGTCCATCCCTATCCACCCGATAGCACAGCAACTCTGAATAGGTGGCGTAACACGATGTCTTCATTCCTTGGCAATTTTTCAAGAAAACTACTTATCTCTTCGCACCATCCATTTCAATTTGCGCGGAGATTTCTCTACTGTGTCCTCGTCGTTACCGCCTTCGGGCAGCTTGCAAAGCTTTTTATTTTTGCCGGCACACCAGAGGCAGTGTTTCGTAGCGACCTCACACAGGATTACGTCGTGGGGCGGGCTCTACTCACCGGCCTTGATTGCCGCATTCCAGTGGATTCTTTAGTCAAGACACTGCTCGCCTCGGACAGCGTGCCTGCGTTGCCACATGCGAGCCCTCACTCGCCACTGATCAACTTAATATTCCTCCCCCTCTCGCTCCTAGAGCCAAAAGTGGCACATCAACTCTGGGTCCTCATCTCGGCTTTATGCGGGTTCGCTGCATTTTATATTTTAGGAGACCTCGTGCAGCTGACAAGAAAAGGCACGGTGGCGCTACTTTGGCTCTGCCTCGCTATCTTCTCAGTGCCTGGGGTAGGCGACCTACTACACGGTCAATGGAACTTCCAGCAAATGCTCATCCTTTCGCTGTTTCTAAGAGCACACTTTAGAGGCCAATTCATCAAAAGCGCGGCATACCTGGCCTTTGTTGTAGCTCTAAGACCGATAGTAATCCCCCTGTGCATATACTCTCTGATCACCTCAAACAAGAGGTTTAGAAGTGCGTTTATTGTCTCATTGGGAGCCATAACACTGGCGCTCCTCTTCACTCTCGGTTCCACTGTGATTCTTTCCTTCCCAGCGGCTGCACGCTCTGCCCTCTCCGTATGGGAGGGGTTTTGGGCGAACCTCTCTACGGGCTCCCTGGCAGCGAACCTGTTTTTACCTATGAACGCAGTGGCTAATGAGGTCTACCCTTTGCCAGTGCTTCCACGGCCAATTACAACCCTATACAAAATAGTCGGGGGAGCCCTGAGTGTGGGTCTGTGCCTCGTCTCAGTGCTGCGTGCCCACAATCGGGAGCCACTGCAAGCGATGATGTCCATGCTCGTAATCTCTCCGCTGATTGCCGTAATCGCATGGCCACATTATCTGGTTCTTCTGTTCATTCCGCTCTTTGTGGATGGAGCACGATTACTCAATCACTCGGGCCTCCGTGGTCGATTAGCAGTCGTGGCACTTATTATCCCGATGGTGTATCCAGCAGTAACGATACTTGGGTTGGTGGCTTCAAAGAACTCCTTTGCGCCAGCAGTGCCTGTAGCTATCTCGCTCCAAGGAAGATTGGTGTATTCAGTACTAACTTTACTCCCCATCCTTGCATGGGGATTGTATCCCCTCACCAAGGCAGGTTCTTATCGCAGTAAATCTGCTCATTAGCGGGCTCGCCGTGTTGGAAACTAATTGTCTAGAAGTGTTTTCCGAAATATCCACCTCCTTCTCTGGTACACCCTACCTTGTCCAAGACGGAGGACCTTCGATAGTGCGGCGCGGCAAAAGGGAGAGCTCCTCAGCAGCCGGCTGATATTAAAAAGTTCGCCTGCTTTTTAAGGTAGGGTGTGCCAGTGATAGGGCAGTGATGAGCAAGAGATAGCGTAGCCGTACAGATACGGACACCTTCACATAAGCTCGATCTAAAGTGAACTTCTCCCATCCAGGTGTTGAAGGGGTGGGGTAGAGGTAGATCCGGAGTAGGGGGCTCCCGCCAGTGGGTGTTTCCTCTTTATAGAGGGCCGCTCTAGGCACTTTTTAGCCCTAACACCGTTACTCAGATCTTTAAAAGCTTCATACTAGAGCCCGATGATGGGGCACTCACCGGCAAAAGCAGATGGAGGTAATTCAGGCGCTTGTCATGCGGCGTGCGCCAAAAATACCGTGTCTGCGGAGAGTGAAGCCACTCCCCCCTTAAGCGCAAACACTCTGCATGGACAGTTTCCCCCGCGCTCTCTCGTTACTATGGGGGCGCACGTAAAGGAGTTGCTCTCGGCTGCCAAGGGGCCCACCCTCTCTGCTAGCACCGCGAGGTTCGGACGGCTCGACAAACTCCACAAGACTATCGACCACACCATTACCAAAATCGGTAGCGCGGCGCTCCTTCGCGATATCCTTCGGCCCCCTAATGACGTGCGCGCGATCGAAGCGCGTAGAGAGGCGATTCAGGAGCTTAAAGAGAATAAAGAGCTACGCTCGTTCCTTGAGCAAGCGCTCACATCCACCGCGCGCAAATTCTTCCGCGGGATGAGCGTTGAGGACACAGCGCTTACTGTGTTAGCGCCGGAGCTTGCTGATCACTCTATTAAGAAATTGGGGTTCTTCGGGCTCCTCGGTAGAGCTGGGCGGGTGATGCTTAATACCCACTACGAGATGTGTTTTCGGATCTCATCGCTCGGAAAGATCGTTCGAAGTGTAGAGGGATGCCCAACCCCAAAATCACCCCTCTTGAGGGGGATCGTAGGGGAGATCCAACAAGCTCTTACATCGCCCCACGTTGAATTGTTAGATGGCAAAGCGGTCGCGACGACCAAGTCAATTGAGGCGCGGGGCTCCGTGCGGTGGGATACTCCAGCGTTTAGGATTCATGGAAAGTTATTTAACGTAGAAGATGCGGCGGTTCTCTCCATGTATGGCCTCATCTCGGCGGCTTCGTACATTTCAAAGATGGCAGGGGATCTCAAAATGGCGGCTGATATGATTCTTCAGCCGATGCTTGTCTTTACCGGCTTGATATTTATTCTCCGGGGCTTTGTCGTCACCATGAAAACCCCGATTAAATTCCAGGAGCGTGTGGCAAAGGAGCCGGAGGTCTTACGGGCGATAGACAATATTGGAAGGCTCGATGCGCTCCTCTCCCTCGCTACATTCGAGGAGAGCATGGGTGATAAGGTATGTACTCCAGTGCTTCGAGATCAACCGGGCTACAATGCCGAGTACAAAAGCATGAAGCATCCTGTTGTGGCGCTTGAAGAGAAGGGGTGTGTCTCCAACGACGTGTCGCTAGAGGCGGGAAAGGTTTTCGTTCTGACGGGCCCAAACAGTGGAGGGAAGACCACTATCGCGACAGCGCTCCTTCAAAATCAGATTCTCGCCCACCTTGGCACAAGAGTCTTCGCGGAGAGCGCTACGCTATCGGTGGCAGATCGGATGCTCTACCAGGGCCCAACCTTTAAGACTCTCGGTGAGCATGGAAAGTTTGGTACAGAGCTTAAAGCTACGAGAAAAGTTTTCATGAAAGCAACGGAGCGATCGCTTGTAGTATTGGATGAAGTGGGAGATGGAACAAACGCCGAGGAGGGGATTCGTCAGACGAGCGCGGTACTGTGGGGCTTCAAAAAGCTAGGTTCGGGCACCGTTGTGATAACACATAACCGCGACCTGGTACGCCAACTTAAGGAGAAAGAGATAGGGGTCGCCTATCAGATGAACACCTCTGAGGGTAAGCCAGATTTTAACCTTCTGCCTGGCATATCCCCATACAGCCACGCCAACGCGGTCGCGAAAGAGTTGCGTTTTAGTCCAAAAGAGATCAGAGCGATCGTACAGATAAAGCTACGAAAGCGGCGCCGGGAGTCAGGGAGACAGTAATATACCCGCGTAGTCTCGTGCAGGGCATCGGTATGGTAGTGGCGGGGTAGCCCTTAGTTATCCCTCTTTCCTGGGATATACGCCCTTAACTCGGAGGTGGTTGTCTTAAGGCCCCGCGGACTTGGTCGCTTGTGATACATACACCCCCGAGCCCGCCATAACCCCCGATATACCCCGTCTCAGGAGCAAAAGAGGAGGGGGCTTTTTGGGCTAATATATGGGCGCGGGATTCGATCAGGGGAAAGGTAATAGGAAGGAGTTGCGCATCTTTCAGGGTGAGCCTCCTCGTGCTCGCGCGGCTCCCCTATCCGTGCTCCGCATGCCCCCGAGTGGAAGGAATCCTGGCTCAGGTTCAGGGCTCGTCGATCACAGGCTCATTCACATTGGTACATTAATAGAGGATTCTCTCACGTCCCTCTCCAGAAAGGGTTTCTCCACCCTGCGGGTGACGATCCCCAAGGGAGTAAGTGATATCGAGGCCCTTGACGCCCTAAATACTGTCGCGCGGAGAAAATTAGGGTGTGAGTTTATTGACCCAAAAAATCGGCGAAAATTTGAGGCCGTGGCTAGCTGGTCAGAGCCTAACCTGGAGCGACGTGACTACTCAGTAATTCTCCTGGTGGATGGTACTGAGAATCGTGACTACCACCAATCAGTGAAGAGGCTGACATCGTGTGAACTTACTCCCGCGGATCCGTTACCAACCGCGATTGTGCTTCTCGCCTCAACCATTCGGGGAAAGGGGGAGTGCTTTGTCGCGGACTACACTATGAGAACGTCTGATGCGGATGTGAGTCTCTCGTTCGTTACGATGCGCCAAAAACTAATCGTCAGAGATGAAAGGCTTTCGCCGGACCCCCAGACCATGATGGCGGCGATCCCCGTTACGCCAAAAGCAGAGCCTAGGTTCCTCGAACGATTCCTCGGGCTATTTATTCGATCCTAAAGCGGAATCAGCTACATCCCCTTCTCTGGTCATCGCGAAGTAGTATAATCACTCTGACTTCGGGAGTAACATCACGCTGCCTCTCCATCTCTTAAAACCCAAAAGGCAAAATACTACCCCGACTGTACCCCTTGTCATGTTGCTGATGTCAGAGATTAGGGGATATCCTGCTCGGTATGGAAGTTGTGCTTGCAGCCCGCGGGCTCACAAAAACATGTCAGGCGAGTAGTGGGGTGGTTTCAATACTTCGAGGAATCGACCTCCAGGTAGGGCAAGGGGAGTTCGTCGCTTTGGTGGGGCCCTCTGGATGTGGAAAGAGCACCCTACTCAATATCCTGGGGCTCGCTGAGCGCGCCACCTCAGGGGAGGTGTTGGTTGGTGGAACTGAGATCCAGGGAGCTTCCGAGGCAACGCTGCGAACCGTACGACGTCAAAAACTAGGATACGTTTTTCAGCAATTCAATCTCCTGTCAACCCTGACCGTCATTGAGAACGTCATGGTGCCATTGATTCTAAATCAGACGCCCATCGCTCAAGCTACAGAGTTAGCCGCTCACACTCTTAGAAAAGTCGGGCTTGATCGTCTTTCGGGGGCGATGCCGTATTCTCTATCAGGCGGTGAGATGCAACGTGTCGCTATTGCACGCGCTGTCGTTCACAAGCCCCTCGTTATATTAGCCGATGAGCCAACCGGGAGTCTTGACTCGGTTGCTGGAGAGGGTGTGCTTAAATTGTTGAGCGAGCAGAGAGAGAGCGGGGTGGCGATATTGATGGCTACTCATAGTGATGCTGCGCTGAGACGGTGCTCAAGAGTTGTGCGGATGAGGGATGGGGCGCTTGAGGGGTGAGGAGTCACCGAAGAGAGAGGTGTTGATGATCCCATGGCTCTTTCGTCGTTTCATCGCGCGACGACTCGGTCGTAATCCCGTCCGGGTAATCTTACTAGTAACGGCGATCGCCGTGGCGACAACTCTGATAGCCTCAGTCTATCGGGTAAGTGTGGCCGGTGTTCAATCGTTTGAGGACTCTCTCGGCTTCTCAGCCGAGAGTTATCCTTTGGTGATCTCTCCTCGTGGGGGCGGCATCATACTCTCGGAATTTCAGAGTTGTCTGGCGCCACTCCGCACCTCTTTTGCCTTAGCTGCCTATCGGCGAGAGGCGGGAGAGTTGGTGACACCTCACGGTCGCTACGCCATTGGGGTGATCGGGATCGGAGGGCTTCAAGATGAAGGTGATCCTGTGTCGCTCGGAGGGGAGATGCTACTCTCTGAGGATACCCAACGTCAGTTTGGAATCTCGCCAGGAGATGAGGTTCAGGTAACGCTTGGGTCTGATACGTTGGTTGGGCGGATAGCCACCCCTAACCACGTGGGACGCGGTCTACCGGATCGCGGCGTGATAGTTCCGCTTCCCCGACTCCTTAAAGGATTAGGCTCTCCGTTTGTTGACGCGATCCTTGTTCGACCGTATGGGGAGGAGCCACTTGTTCGGTATCAAGAAGCTTTAGCAGAGTGGCTTCGCTCGTGCGCCCCGTTATCAGTGCCCATTCTGGTAGAGCGAGCATCAACTAGGATCGAGAGAGGGGAGTCACTTCTGGCGGCGTATCGCTTTAATGTCACGGTCATGGCGAGCATGGCGCTCCTGGTTTGCACTCTCCTGGTTTCGCAAGCAACTCAGCTTAGTCTCCGAAACCTCTCACGAGAGCTCTCCGTGCTTAGAACCCTTGGAGTAGGGAGAGCCGCGTGCCTCTTAGGGATCATTCAGGAAGCGGCGCTCCTGGGGGCCTTTGGGGCTTTGTTGGGGGTGACTCTTGGTCAACCATTCATCTTGTGGATTACGCGGCTCTTTCTCCAGACGGCGCATGATATATATAGTAGCTCTCTTGGAGCTGGCCCGCACAACTTCATTACGCAGGCCGTGATAGTAGTGTGCGGGATGGTATTCGTTTCTGTTGTCGGCGCCACCTCGGGTGGGCTCGATGCGCTTCGCGTCGCGCCCTCGCTTGGTACGCGCTCCGAACACATCGGTGTGAAGCCGATCTCTCCTCGATGGGCGCTCGGAGCGGCGATCTCGACCACGTTGGTTTGCCTCCTGATAGCGGTCGGGGCTCTCGCAACGGAATCAATCCTCTTCGCGTACCTCTTCGTCGCGGGGTGCGTTGGCGCTGTAGCTGGGATAACTCCCTATGTAATTTTAATGGGAGGAACGTCACTATCATTTTTTAGAGGGTCGATCCTCTTTTGGTTTCCGCACGGAAGAATTAAGACTAGGGGCCGGGGCTTCTTACTCGGCGCAGTCAGCGCGTCATTAGGACTGAGCCTCATCTGCGCTCTCTCACTGATGGTGGGAAGCTTTCGATCGACCCTTGATACATGGGCATCGCAGCGCCTGCAGGGAGACCTCTTTGTGTCGGCGGCGATCGATGGAGGGGGGAACGATGGTCGAGTACCAAGTGGTTTAGAGGAGCGGGTGCGCGGCATCTCTGGCGTTCGGGCGGTCATTCCGTATCTAGAGACGATGACGGTGCACGAAAATAAGCCGCTGGTTGTAAGCGCCACTGATGTTGGCACTCAGATTGATCGCGGGATCTACGTTGTTCGTGAGGGTGTTCTAAACCGGGAGCTCCTTGTAGCGGGTGAGGGTGCTCTCGTGAGTGAGAGTGCGGCGAGGAAGCTCAGATTAAGAGTTGGCGACACTCTTGCTCTTGAGGGGAAAAAACTTTTAATAGTGGCGGTCATTCAGGAGTTTGGAACTGAGCATCCACTTGTGCAGATTGACCGAAAGCTTTTTGACACGCTCTATCCCGGGATTGCGCCAAAGAATCTAACCATCGACGTCTCTCAGCACGCTTTGATTACAGCCGTTCGGGATCAATTAGACAAAGTTGTCGGTGTTGTTGGGGTTGTCCGAGATAACCGTGAGCTAAGAGGTCTTGTCCTTACTCTCTTCGATCGAACGTTCCAGGTAACGTTGAGCGTTCGGTGGATAGTGTTTGGTATAGCTCTTCTCGGATTACTCCTGTCCTCCCTGCAGCACCTCTGGGAGTGCCGCCGGGAGATAAAGACGATGCATGTGCTCGGGTTCTCTCCGTATCAAATAATCGGAGCACAGGTTGTTGAGATGACAGTTGTATGCGCGTTGCCCGTCGCTGTGGGTCTTCTTGGAGGAGTTTGTCTCGGGTGGGGGTTGACAGCGCTCGTTAATCCACGCTCGTTTGGATGGTCTTTGCGTTTTTCGCTATCGCCTGCTCCGATCCTGATAGCGATGGCGTTCATCGTTAGTGTCGCTCTGGCGGTTGGACTAGCGACCCGTGGTATGCTCGCTAAAATTATTAAGGAGGCTACGTTGGCAGATGAATAGCTATGAGAAGATAAAAAAAGGAATCATGGCTGTCGGGATAATGTGTGCCCTCTGCATGCCCAAACAATTACTGGCGACACCCGATACAGGAGCTTTTCAGACCGCGAAACCAAACTACGATTGGAGCTTTCCGCGCGATCACGGCCCTCACGAGAAGTTTCAGAGTGAGTGGTGGTACTACACGGGCCATCTATTTGCTCAAGGGGGAGAACCATTTCGAGATGCACCCCTTTACGGATTTCAGCTCACATTCTTCCGCCGGTCGGATTCGCCCGGTGAAAAGTCATCGAGTGAGTACCTCGCCCATGCCGCGCTCACCGATATTCGCTCTGGGGTAACTAAGTTTTCAGTCAGGAGGGGAGGGGGGCTTTTTGGAGCCGCTGGAGCGAACCCCCGAACTCTAGAGGTCTGGTCCGGTGATTGGCTAGCTGAGATGGTGAATGACACCCAGGTGCTGCGATTCTCCCCGGAAAAGAGCGGTAGTGTGGCAGTGCGTCTGGTCGGAAAGGTATCGAATCATCCGATGCTGCAGGGAGAGGGTGGTTTTAGCCGCAAAGGTGCATGTGAGACGTGCGCGTCTCAATACTACTCATTCCCACGCATAGCTCTTTCGGGTGAGGTGAGGGGCCGCGCCGGGATTCAATCCGTGGTCGGCCTTGGGTGGATGGACCATGAGTTTATGAGTAATACCCTTCAAGCTGATCAGGTGGGATGGGATTGGCTCGGTCTCATGTTGAAGGATGGTAGGAGTATCACGGTGTTTAGGTTGCGAGACGCCCACGGCGGTACGTCGTACGCCTCGGCGAATATTGTAAAAGATTATAGCTCCGAGTTGATTAGTGGTGCAGAGATCCTTCTTACTCCGAGTGAGGAGTGGAAAAGTTTATCAACAGGGGCCCGGTATCCGCTGCTATGGCGGCTCCAGATTCCGTCTCGCTCGATTGACATTACGGTGCGAGCGCGTGTGCCGGCGTGCGAGATCGGCGGCGATGGGGCAGGCGAGGAGCCACGCTACTGGGAGGGGCCGGTGGCCGCTTCTGATGAATCCGTGATCGGATACCTTGAAATGACGGGCTACGCTGGCAAGGTTCAATTATAGGAGGGCTCCAGAAGCGATTGAGCACAGCTTGAGGTGGTAGAGATTGGGCGGGGCGGCGCATCGCTTCAAACGGCTACGTCGGACTATCATTGTGAGCACAATCGCGAAGGGCCTTAAAAGCTACTTCCGAATCGCTCTGGCGAGCTCCGCGCCTTGGGCGGCGAGTTGGAGGAAGGTAAGCTTGCACTCTCCCTTTTCGACTTGCTTCTCAACGGTGCTAAGAGCGCGCCTTAAAACTCCGGCGCACTGCTCATTGTGCATATCGCACGCTTTGTTCAGGACGACATTCCTTAGGACATGACGGTGAGTTGTTACCCTCATCGAGCCCTTGATGCTGAGGTCCGTATTCCCAGGATTTTTTGGTGAGGGAGAGAATCGAAGCTCAGTTGTGAACGGTCCAGAATCGAGGAGTTGATTAATACCTACTTGCTTCGGCATAACGCTCCGCAAAGTGATTGATCGCACCTGAAGGTACGGAGACACCTCAATCACCACCGATTGCTCTAAACGCAAGCGGTGAGTAACCGTCCGTAATGGCAAGTGAATGGTCTTATCAACAACAACCGTCCCCTCTTTTCGTTCGAGTGTAATCGTGTCAGGAGTTCGTGATATCACCTTGTAAGATTTCTCCTTCGGATTAAGAGGTATGACATCAACAACGCGAGTTGTCGCGTCAGTCAAAACTGAGCGCACAAAATCCAATCGAGCTTTGTTGTGTTTATCCTCTCCGAGTCCCATGTAGGTAAGGTACGAGGCTGTGTTTAGAAAAGCGCCGTCGAATTCACGATGGTGAGCGAATCTAAGATTATGCGCCTGATGTCGCGAAGCTACGAGGGCTTGCAAGGGGCCGCAGCCTGATCGACAAGGTATCGCGGTGTGAGTAGTCGCTGAGTTCGCGTGTCTCACCGTCGGCAGGGTGAGCGCGTGTAAGCCTCCAGCCTCATGACGATTGTCCGCTGGAGCGGTGGCGGGGCGAACGGGCTCACGAGCGGAGGCTGAATCGGTTGTCGTGACTCCCGCGATCGCCGCCGGCAGGAGGCTTAAAGCCAAGAACCAATTTTTTCCGTTGATGCTTGAGGATCGTTCAGATCCATTCGCTGGGCTTGCGTGTTTATGCGATGACATCCTGACCTCTTTAAAAATATAAAGGTACGGAAACTGCCGAAACAACGGAAACGTCACGGAGACCTTAGCACGGTACACGTTTGATGGAGCGGGGTATTTTTAACCCGGTAATGATCGGTTAACCGACTGAATGTACGGGACAATGTATCGTTAAGTGTCGGGCTTGAGTCGTGTGTGGCGCTTTGGAATTGGGAGTGCCACTGGTCCGCCAGTTTATAACCGTTCGCTCGTGAGGCGCGCGAGCCGTTAGATGTAACGATCGTTTTCCGGCGGTTGTCACACCAGCGCGCGCCGAATTGTTTGCCGCGACGATCTCAGACCTCTCAGAATAAGAGGCCCCGTATTCGTGATCGCGGAATAGAGGCTTCGTTACTCTTACCGTACGGAAGGGAGATGGAAGGTCATTAACCTAACGGCGGTGCTCGTCAGTCTTATAAGCGAAACACTAAGCCAAGAAGTGGCCCCTGTGTGATCGTATCGTATTCAAAAAGACTCGGTGTGCCACGCGTACCAGTTGAATAATCAACTGAGAGGAGTCGATACATAAATACTACTGAGCACGTCTCTGAGGCGTCCCACATCGCGCCTAGTTGGGCGGCCCAGGAGAAAGTTGACGCCAGATCAAAACCCCCGACGTCTCCCTGAACGATCGCCCGCCATGCCGGAGCGATGCGAGGGATCCAACGGAGGCCAACAACTGGATCGACCCAGTCCTCGTCGCGGTTGTAGCTTCGAGAGCCAAGGGGTGTTGTCGCGTTTATGTCGAGGTTAATGTCCCACCACCTTATACCTCCGTAGAGATCGAGGGTGCTCTCATTCAGATCAAAACGATAGGTCCCGAATCCCTCAAGGGCCCCCTGAAAGATATCAGCGTCAAAATGTGTGAACCCTAAAGGGCCCTCAGCATTCTGCCCGAGCTTCATAAACGCGTAGTTGGCGATGAGCCCAAATCCGCTCTCATGGCGTGCCTCGGCCTGGAGCATAAATCCCAACTCGAGGGAATCGAGAACATCTCCGGCGCTTAGATCAACGTCAACCCCATCGATACGACCGAGTGAGGCGTCTCCAGATATGTTAGGGAGCAGCCCATAGGGCGCGATAACGAACTCCCACGGTTCCGCGTCAGCTGAGGAACAGACCGTCAGGGGGGAGAGGAGGCCGATGATGATGAGGGATATAATGAATCTATAGCGCATACCGGTGTTCGTTTTAGGGCAGCCTAATGACCCTTATCATAATTTTTACTCAGGGTCACACACGAAAAGATTGAAAGAGGGCGTCGGTATGGTCTAACCTCCCCCGGTATTTAGTGTTGTCGGGAGATACCATAGTGAAAAACTCCATACATTTCAGGTTCTTTGTCGCGTTTTTGGCGGGTTGCTTGCTCGGAGTTTCAAGTCTCGCGCATGCGCAAACCAAGAAGCCAAATATCCTAGTCCTATGGGGAGACGATATAGGGGGTTTTAATGTGAGCGCCTATAACATGGGGATGATGGGGTACAAGACCCCTAACATCGATGGGCTAGCGAAACAGGGAGCGCTCTTTACAGACTGGTACGGGCAACAGAGCTGTACAGCTGGTCGAGCTGCGTTTATCACGGGGCAGTCCCCAATTCGAACTGGTCTCACAAAGGTCGGACTTCCCGGAGCGCCTGAAGGGATGCAGAAGGAGGACCCAACGATCGCGACCCTCCTTAAAGCTCAAGGGTACGTGACTGGTCAGTTCGGAAAGAATCACCTCGGCGACCGAGATGATATGCTCCCCACAAAGCATGGTTTTGATGAGTTCTTCGGCAATCTCTATCACCTCAATGCTGAAGAGGAGCCGGAGCATCCAGACTATCCAAAGGATTCCGGCTTCAAGAAACGGTTCGGACCCCGCGGGGTCATCCACAGCTTTGCTGATGGGCGGGTAACCGATACTGGGCCCCTCACGCGAAAACGAATGGAGACTATCGATGAGGAAGTAAACGCCAAGGCGGTTGAATTCATGGAGCGAGCAAAGAAGGATGACAAGCCCTTCTTCCTCTGGTGGAACTCAACCAAGATGCACATCTTCACCCATTTAAAAGATGGAGTAAGTGGGAAGACGGGACTCGGGATCTACGCCGACGGAATGGTAGAACACGACCGCCAGGTAGGAGAGATGCTGGCGAAGCTAAAAGAGCTTGGGCTTGAAGAGAATACGATCGTTATGTACTCAACGGACAACGGTGCTGAGGCGTTCACGTGGCCCGATGGCGGAACGACCATGTTCCGTGGAGAGAAGAATACCCAATGGGAGGGAGGATACCGTGTTCCATGTTTGATGAGGTGGCCTGGCGTTATTAAACCTGGCACGGTGGTTAATGATATCGGTGCCCATGAAGATATGATGACAACTCTTCTTGCCGCGGCTGGTGACACAAAGGCGAAAGAGGAGTTGCTGAAGGGGCGAAATGTAGAGGGTGTCAACTATAAGGTTCACCTTGATGGTTATAACCTCATGTCAGCTCTGAAAGGCGAAGCAGAGTGGCCCCGTAAGGAGTTTGTCTATTGGACCGACGACGGACAGGTCGCCGCGCTCCGTTACAACGCTTGGAAGGTCACGTTCCTTCGGCAGAACGCGCACGGGATGCATGTTTGGCAGGAGCCCTTTGAGCCTCTCCGAGCTCCGATGGTGACCAACCTCCGCATGGATCCATTTGAGCTCGCGGCCGACATCGGTATGGATTACCAGCGGTGGTATCTTGAGCACATGTTCGCTATCGCTCCCGCGGCGGGTTACGTGGGGCAGTGGTTGCAGAGCTTTCGGGAGTTCCCGCCCCGACAGAAGCCGGGTAGTTTCAACCTAGACCGAGTTATGGAGGCTGTCACGAAGCCGCAGGGGAGTGGCTCGTAATTAAATAGAATCGGGGCGCTCGTTCGTCTTAGATGGAGGGCCGATGCGCGCTCAAGGGGGCAATCTGGTAACCGCTTCGGCGCGATCTTCTGTGAGATTCTCAACGCGATCGGGGGCGTGGCGTTTGATCTCAACGGTAGCGTGGTGTGCCTCGCTCGTGGTAGCGGCGTCTCCCGCGTCCTCAGACACGCCTCGCACCTCCGCCAAGACGCCTTCGGGCATGGTTTGGATCACTGGTGGATCCTTTACCATGGGGAGTCAAGATGACAGTAGTCGGCTCAATGAGCGGCCCCCGCACGAGGTAAAAGTGGATGGCTTCTGGATTGACGAGACCGCTGTAACGAACGCGCAGTTCGAAGATTTTGTGAAGGCCACGGGGTATGTTACCACCGCCGAGCGGGTACCGACGTGGGATGAGCTTAAAAAGCAACTCCCGCCAGGCTCTCCTAAACCAGATGACTCGGTGTTCGTTGCGGGATCGCTTGTGTTCACCTCCTCAAGTGGACCGGTAGAGCTCTCTGACATGCGGAATTTCTGGAGGTGGGTTCCCGGAGCTAGCTGGCGTCATCCTGAGGGGCCGGGTAGTGAGATTAGTGACCGGATGAATCATCCAGTTGTTCAGGTCTCTTGGTACGACGCGCAGGCGTATGCGAAGTGGGCGAGAAAACGCCTTCCGACAGAGGCCGAGTGGGAGTTTGCGGCGCGTGGGGGGCTGAAGAAGAAAAAATTTCCGTGGGGCGACTCCTACAAGGTAGACGGAAGGTTTATGGCCAACACCTGGCAAGGAGAATTCCCTTATCGTAACACCATAGAGGATGGCTTTCTGGGCACCGCTCCCGTACGGTCGTTCCCCCCAAATGGATACGGCCTCTACGATATGGCGGGCAACGTGTGGCAGTGGTGCTCTGACTTTTATAGCCCCGACATGTACGCTAGCCGAGCGCAGGAGCATTCGTGTCACAATCCCACTGGACCGAGCGGAGAGAAGATGCCGAACGGTAGAGATGAGCGAGTCACAAAAGGGGGATCATTTCTCTGTCACCAGAGCTACTGTGAGAGCTATCGCCCCTCCGCGAGGCGCGGAACTCCGGCGGATACAGGGATGTCGCACGTCGGATTCCGTTGTGTTCGCTCAAAGTAGGGGTGCGCGGTCGTAACATTTGGACTGACCCCACAAGAGATACTCACTTAGCTGTAGACGGATAGATAACCTTCCAGTCGCGCTTCATATCTACAATTGTCCAACCCCGTGAAGGCGCCTCATTAATCGCTTGGTCCAAACGTCCGACTTTTGATTCCCGATCGTATCTCCACTCACGCTCGTTATCAGTATGGTGGACGATCATACCGAAGCGCGATCCAGCTCCCGCCGTAGTCCACTGGAGCATCTGCAGGTCACCATCGGAATTTCCGAACGCGGCGATCGGGCGACGACCGATATGGGAACTAATCCCGAGCACCTTGCCATCCCTGTCGTTTATGAAGCCCATCTCTGAGAGGCGGAGCAGTTGGGGCTTACCATCACGAACTTCAAATTTTGTCTTTATGGTGCTTCCGATAACCTGCTCAGGGGGGATCCCGTACACGCACTCAGCCCAAGGGCGCATGAACTCCGCTCCACCTCCGGAGACGATGAAGGTTTTGAAGCCGTTCTCTCGGAGGTACCCCAGCACCTCAAGCATCGGCTGATACACCATCTCTGTGTAGAGCCGTTTGGTGACCGGATGTTTCGCCGTCGCTATCCAACGCTTCACAATCGCCTCAAACTCCTCGCTTGTCATCCCAGCGTGAGTGGCGATTACGGTCTTGATGACGGCGCGCTCACCGTCCGCGAGGGCGGCGTGAAGATCTCCCTTTAAAAGCGAGGCGAAGGGCTCTTGCTCGCTCCACTCAGGGTGTTGGGGGGCGAGCTCCCTAATACGATCAACCGCGAATAAGAACTGAAAATATATTGGTTGCTCCGCCCAGAGGGTGCCGTCGTTATCAAAGGTCGCTATCCGCTCCGCTGGGGGAACAAAAGTTGATGAGCCGCTAGCGGTAACGCGCTCGACGAACTGAATGAGAGCGCCTTTTGATGGGCCATCGTTCCATGAGGGGAGTGGGTCTTTACGTTCGCCCTGGGCTTCAGAGAGGGGCCCTAGGAGCCATAACATCGCCAGCGCTATGATTTTGCGGATTGAGCTTTTCATGAATATCTAGCTCGCCTGTGGAGGAGAACAGGGGCTCCTCTCACTGAGCAGCCCCGCTCTCTAGAGCTCTCTGACTAAAATAGAAGTCCGACGCCGAGGCGGTAACCTGAGAAATTATCGCCAAATATGTAGGAAGCTCCAAGGGAGAAGCCCTGGATTAACTTCTCACTCTGGTTTGTGAAGGTGACATCGGATCCAAGTTCATGAAAGTAGTTTGGGCCCGGAGCGTCCTTAGCGCTTCCGAAGATATCGGTTCGAACTATAAAGGGGTGGAGCCCCAGATCGTGACCGTACACTGAGTAGCCAAGAGGGGTTCTCGCGTCGATGAAGCTTTGAAGCAATCCGGAGTCTGAGTTTACATCGATCACGGAGCTCTTGCTGGCGACCGAGTCGTTAAAAAGATGCGCGTAGCGCATCTTTGGGATGAGCGTGGTCTCGTTGTGGCGGAAGGTATACTCCACTTCTACTGATGGGGAGTAGGTCATTACGTCTACCGAGGTGTTGAAGGCGTCGCGGTCATACGGGAAGAGATTTGTTTGACTGTAAGAGTTGTTGAAGTCGTATCTTCGTTTAAGGTGGGAGTAAGCGACCCCCATCAAGGGGGTAATCCGCAGCTCTTTCCACGCTTTGTAAACAGCGCCTGCGGAGACTCCCGCGGTTAGTACGCCGAGGCGGGAGAAGTCATCAACGCTCCCAGGACCGCCAGTCGCTATCGAACGCTTGGACTCAAGGTGCCCGAGGACTCCTCTTATCTGGGGACGAAGCGTGTCCTCTTTATCGCCAAAGGTGTACGAAACCGGCAGCTTTAAGAGATCAATATCGGTATCGCTGGCTCCAGGCTTATTTGAGTCGAAAGAGAAAACGCCCGACGAGGCCGTATCTTGAGAGGTAAAGATCGTAACTCCGTTAACGACCTCGTTGACGCGGTCATTAAACTCCTCTGGGTTTGGGGCCGCGACCGCTACCCCACTCGACAATAAACAGCTGGCGCACCCAAGAATAAGAGCGAGAGTGTTAACCCCGAGTATGTTTCTAAGCGATCTTTGCATAGTGCCTCTCTAGAGGGGGATACAGCCCCTGGTTAGAGCTTCATACACTAAATGTATGATCGCTGTCATGTCCCTAACGGCCCGGGGGTAAAAAGATGCTTCACTTTTGACATTCCCCAGCCAGGAGTCCGAGATGAGGGGCCATTTGATCCGCAAGTAAGGGCACTCAAGGTGCGAGACGGAGCCGCGAAATAAGTTTCTTAGCTGCTGATTACTTGTGCGAACTCTCGGCCGGTATTTTTGTCTTAGGGATCGGATCGGCTCAGAACTCTGTGAGTCAGTCGATTTACCAGAGTTCGGTGTGAGGCCTCGGTCTCTTTGCGTGAGATTGCCATGCAAACTCGATCTTAAGAGGGCGTCCTGCAAGACCTTGGAATTGCGAAATCGAATCGGCGAGCGCCTGGGAGTATCCACCTCGCGTGACCGCGGGCGTATCTTTGAGCGATGAACTCTACAAGTCGCCTTTTTCCAGAGAGGCAAGTAGCGGAGTTTTTACCTCCGGATCCGAAGGACCCGCCCTTGAGCGCTTGAGAAGTAGATGGCCCTGAGACGAAACAACTCTTGGTGAAGGCATTCCGCTCTAAAACGGCCCCATGTCAAACACTTGGGTAATTTTATCTTGCGCGCGTTTCGTCGCGGCGATTCCCGCGCTTAGGTTCCTCGCTCGCGACACGCCGGTGATATCCCTGGATGCTTGAGAGAGGAGTTTGCGTCTCTCCCCATCGGCATATCTAATAGTCTGGGTCAGAGTGTCTGGTATCTTGGAGACGGCTCTTTTAAGATTGGCCAGAGTTTTGGATTTTGCCGCTTTGGCCACGATGGGTTTTAGTTTCCCAGCCACTATCACTACGATAATCCTATAGCCCGAGATGTACTGGACGCCCCCGAAATAGGACAAAAATTGGCGTGATGTAGAGGACTGTAAATCCACGAGGTAGAACTTGCCGCCCCCATCTAGCTGGCAGGCCCCTCCGTAGTCCGCGTTTGTTCCCGCCGAGACGGTCCCGATCACGCCGAGGTAGCCTCCAAGAAGTTGAATGGCCGGACCGCCTGAGTCCCCGTGACAGCTAGAGGCGCCGGCAGAGGAGTGACTTGAGGAGATAACTCCTCCAGACGCCGAGACTACTCGAAACGGCCCGACCTTTCCCTCAGCAAGAGGATCTCTGGAGGAATCTCCCGTTAGCTCATTTTGCCCATATCCAAAGAGAAAGCCGCGGTCGCCTTTGGCAATCGGACCCTTGAACAGGATTGGAACGGGGCTCGCTCCTGACACGTCGGTGGATAGAATAAGTATTCCGAGGTCATAACGAACATTCGCAAGCACGTCACCGTCAGGGTTGTAGGAGCCGTTGTAATATCTACTCGCAACCTGATAGGTCGCGCTCCCAACGTATACTGTGTAGTCAGGATTGGGGGTTGAATCGGCAACGCAGTGTGCCGCCGTTAAGACCTCTCTCGTGCCAACAAGAATTCCGGAACAGAGGAAGTTCGATGTCGAGATGAGCGCTACAGGGCCTGAAGTCAGATTCTGAAATTCACCGCCAATAATTTTCGCTCGAAGGCTATCGGCGTGGACGCTCTCGCATCTTGAAGTCATCGAGAGGGTCAAGAGAGCTATGAGTAGGAGATTGCCGAAAGCATTTCGACGTTGAGGAGTTCTCTTGTTGGTTCTATGAGTCATTGCGTCTCCAACCTTTGCTCAAATATATCACGTGCAGTGAGGGAGCCTGAAATAGGTGATTCAGGGCCTGGTACAGGTGAGAGGAAAAGATACTAGGCGCTCACAAATCCCTAGAACTACTTAGGGACCGCGTTCGAGTATCTTGGGGAGCTTTTAGGGGCTCAATCTCTAAAAAATTGAATCGGAGATAAAAACACCTCCAGTCACCTAGGTAAACCGACGGTAAGTCAGCCGGACTCCAAGGGAAGTCTTAAAGGTAATAAACGGGCTTATGCTCGATGGATAAGAAGCGAAGACGGCGGCAGTCCTGAATTGGCTCCACGATAGAGGCTAGCTCACCCTGCGCTACACGTGCTTGAGCGGTTCCTTGCGGGCTGATACGAACCTTCCGTTAATTACTTTGTGTTGCCTACTTTCTGGCCTAAGGGAGTTTTATACCGTGAAAAAAAGGTGTTCGATCGGGCTCATCGCCGTCCTCGTTGTTTGTTCTGGCTGCGCGTCGATCCTAAAAGGATCTACCGATACTGTCTCCATAAACTCAGTTGAGCCTGGAACTGTAATCTTTGTGGATGGATCAGCGCGGGGCCGAGACGCGGTCAATGTGGATCTGCGGCGAGGAGATCCTCACGTTATTCGGGTTTCCAAGAAAGGATGCCAAGATGTAACGTTGACAACAACTGAGGCATTCGATGCAACAAGTCTACTTGGAATATTCATCGACCTAGGAATCGTCAGTATCCCCATAGATCTGGCATCCGGAAACGCGTGGAAGGCTTCGCCCCGGACTTACACCGCTTCGCCGATTTGCACAATGTGAGGGAGCAGCAGTTCAGCCACCCCGCGGGCAGCAAGTTTAATTAAAATGTTGTTGGCGTCCGATAGGCATGCCCCGAGTAGTTATTGGTATTCTGGGGTACGCACTAATGTCTCGTATGATGCCTTTAGTGCGCAATAATGAGTAGCGCAGCCACTTTTTCTGTTCGCGCGTGCCAGATCTTCGAAGAATTGCCTCAATCCCAGGAAGTGTAGACGTCGTTAAGAGAACGCTAACTGCCAAGACGAGACAAATAATCCTCGAAGCTCACGCCCAGAGGTCGACTCTCCTTAGTGGGTTCTCCACTAGATTGTGGGTTTGGCGTGGGTTGGCCCAGAGACCGAATTGTTGCAATCCTTCTGCATTTGGATCCACATGCGCTTCGAAGCTTGGACTCAAGAGCTTTGAGCTTCTTGCCCCTGTTGAATTCCGAGACATACCAACCGTAGTGAGTATCCGCCGCAGACTTATTTGCCGTCACTCGAGCCTCAGCATCCTGCCATTTGTAGAAAAGGTCATAGGAAGTGTTGATCTCAAAGCCGTACTGAAATCCGTAGTAGTTTAGGATCTGCTCCTTGGTATTGCCATTGTCCGGAGAGTACGGAAGGATCGGAAGTCGAGCTTCATTGAAGCAAGTCGGAGGATTAACATACAGGTCGCGTTCCGCATCCGTCACAAAGCAGCCTGATGGTACACGTGCTTGCGCGAGTGAGAGGCTGGGACCGACTAAAACTGCTAAACTTAAGGATAGAAAAAATCGCTTCATAAAGGCCTATTGATGTAAATATAAGTTCTCTTCTTATTGAGGCTCTGTTGAAGTTGTATGCTGGACGACTCAGTGTTCTCCGGGGTGACAGCCCTGCCACCTTCAACGTTGAATATGAGTTAGTCAACGAATCCATCTTCAACCTAACAGGATTCCCTTTTTGACCACCCGTACCTTAAATGAAAAAGCGGTCGCCCTCTAACAGGTAGGTCACAGCATGATACATGTTGTCAAAGAGTCTCGTTCCATCGATCGGTGATTCAGAGACGCTCAGGTTTCGCTCACAATAGTGTCGTCAATCTTCTATCGACGTTTTGGGTGGCTCGGCGAAAAAGCTGAAGTGAGGCCCGAGGCGCCTTACCTAACTCACCTGATGGTACACGTGAGGTGGTAGTGCGTCGTGAAACATCCCTTTCCTCTATCGGCCTCAGATAGTGAGGGGATCGCCGACCCATAGTAGCTCGCGCGTTGATACACATGCTTGTTTCAGCCGATTACTCAAGATACTCCGGCTACTTGGGGCATTCCCCTTTTATTGTATCGCAGTCCGGCTTATTCATGACTTATACTCACAAGTGTCGTTCCCGTTCTAGATTGTTGAATCGGCGGAGGAGTATGGACACATCAACGTTCCTGAAGCGCGCTCTATTGCTTCAGGGAGAGCTTCAGAAGAAAAATTACCCGAACGCCTCTACGTTGGCCGCCATGTGTGGATGTTCCCGCAGTACGGCGATGCGCACAATCGATCGCCTTAGGTACGAGTTCGGTGTGCCGATGGATTACGATGAATCTAGTCGGGGATATTACCTCACGAACCGAGAGTTTTCTTTCGCCTCGCTTCCCCCAGGCCGGGATGAATTGGTAGCGCTTGTTCTCTTGAGTGAGTTGGCTACCATGATAGATGACGCCTCCCTTCAAGACGCGCTCTCAGGGCTGTGGGCCCGCATCACTAATGGAAGATCTGACGTCGACCACGACCTGGAGCACATCCGAAACCGTTTCTCTTCCGAGACAACATCAGTGGCCAAGCTCGCTGATATCGACCTCGTGCGACTCTTGACCCTGTGTCATAGGGGCCAGTTGGTTACGATCCGATACCGATCACCGTGGCGGCACGATGACGATAAAGAATACGGAGGAGTTTTCGAGAGGCTGCACTTCTCCGATGGGATCCTTTACGCCATGTTTAAGGACCAGCGAGAGAGACAGCTGGTGTTAAACGTCTCCTTTATCAAAGATATTAAGGAGGTCGCTAAATTACCTCCACTTGGACAAGGGGAGGAGAAGGAGGCTCCATCGAAGCCCTACTGGCTGGAAGGTTTCGGTATTTGGTCAGGCTCAAAGCCTGAGACTATTGAGATAACGATCGCGAGCCCCGCATCGCGTTACTACGCGGCGCAGACCTGGCATGTAGATCAGGAGGATCAGTGGGATGGAGATACTCTGATCCGGAGGTTCCCGGGGATCGCGTCACCGGAGTTAACTCGCCGAGTGCTATCGCTCGGTAGGTTCGTTCTCTCGGTTAAGCCGCAGGTAATTCTTGAGCAGATGAGAGATGACGTCGAGCACCTATCGCGATTGTGCAAAGAGGAGGGCTGACTGGGGTGTCCTCGGCCTTGAAATTAAGTAAACATCCGCGTTCGAAGAAAATCAGGAACGGTTCGTACCCTTAAGGGCGTCTCCAGCTCCTTCGTGATATTTATGAACGAGTCATTTGAGATATCTTTCAGCCGGCTCTGAGCCACCCGCACATCTGGTTCGCTGAGCGCCTCGGTATACTCGTTCAGCGCGAGGCTTGAGTACGACCAACTCGCGTAGCGCGGGCGGCAGCTTGGCATCGTATAGAAATCAGTGCAGAGAACGACGGCGTCCTGGGTGGCGGGTAGGCATGAGAGGTTCCACGAGAGGCGCCTCCACCCATCCCTCTGTGGCGTAGCCGCGGGGGCTGGCGTGGTGGGCGTCCAGTTCGGTGGAAAGAATCCCTCCGGATTGAAATGGGCCGTAAGATTTGAGAGGTCGATCACCGAGATCTTGAGCGCTCTGTCATTTAGGGCTCTCGCCAGAGACGGTAGAGCTCTCGTGCCGTTAACAAAATCACCGCATCGCACACTTACTCGCTCGCAGCGAGCCATATCTCGCACTTTATTAAAGATCGCGTCGCTTCCGAAGATCGTTGATTGCCACTGCTCTACCCTGGAAAAGTCTTTTCGTAGCGCGGCGAGGTCCTTACGCGAGAAGAGGTGTCGTGGGCGTTCAGTTGAGAGGTCGTCCAGCCCGATGCCTGGATTGCCGAGAGCTGTCTGGGCTGCCTCCTCTGATCTATCGACTGTCAGTAGAGTGGCTCGATCGATTGGGGTGCGGAAAAGTTTTGAAAGGTACTCCTCACGATTTGACGCGTGAGCGATCACTGAGAGGTTTGCCTTGTTAAAGAGAACGGTGCCATGATCATAATCGAGTAACACGGCGTGGTCGAATGAGCCCATGCCGATAGCGCTGAGCGTGCGAAATGTTCCGACGCCAAGATAGACGCCCCGTCGGTTTTCGAGAGCCTTGAGAAAATTTTGAGGATTAAACTCATTTGGATGAATGAATAGCCCGCACTGGTCAGGAGCGGGGGGATCCGCGTCGAAGGTGAGGGGCTCCCGGTGAATGATTGGAAGGGTCGCTGTTTTAAGATCAGTCGTGGGAGCGCTCTGGGATTGACTACCCCGGTCTTGGTGGGTGAGATGGGATGCCAGAAATGAGAAATCGGTGTTCATCCTTGCGACTGGTGGCGGAATCTACGCGCTCTTCTGTTGGGTCCGTGATGAGCCCGTAGTATCTAATACCTGAATTTAGCGGGTATTCTAGAAATAAAGCTGAATCGCGATACGAATGTTGTGGTGTTTTTGGATAGCTCAGTATGATTTCTTACTGGCATGAACTGGACGCGACTAAAACGGCTAGGCCTGGGGTGGGGGAGGCCCTGAGCGCCACCTCTTTGTCATGCAAGCGAGTAGATGCGGTAGGTAGTGAGGCGGCAACTCTCCGGGAATGTCCGTTTACTGCTCAGGAAGCGTCCAGCCAAGCCACGTCCCCATTTGAAATGGGGAAGGGCTCTCGGTGCGCTCTGTGCTCACGGAATTAACCACTGAGAGAAGAGCTCTAAGCTCATCGGGCGAGAGATCGATCTTTTCTAAACCGTGCCCCTCATACCCGGTTTCAACAAGGCTCTCAACAAAGATCGATCTGAACATTTGCCCCCCTCCGCTTAAGGTGAGAGAGAGCACCTCTTCATCGTAACCTGGCGGAGCTATAGTGAGTGAGATAACAAAATCCGTTTTGCCACTGCGCCCGTGGCTTGAGGCGTGCCACGTCGCGCGCAACTTCACGTCTACGATAGGGCATCCTCGTAGTGGTGCTCCGGTGAGTTCGTCAGCGACGGGCAGAGCTTTGTCCAAGAGGCCAACCCCTGCCAGAGCTTCGATGACATTGGTTTTGTCAGCATCGGTCGCGGCGAAAGTGGCTGAGCGAAATGGGGCGGCTCTCACACTCTCTGGGGAGTTGTTGAGCGCATAATCATTCACAATAAGGATTGAAGGTTTTTGCGGAAGGGGCTCGGAGGAAGATCGGGGTTGACTCCAAATATCTACACTCTCTCCAGAAGCGAATGTGCGCGCCTCTCCCCACTTCTCCGTGACCGCTCTAAGCCCACTGCTCTGCCATACAGAGTTTACCACCTCATACTCGTGCGGGTGAAACCAGAGAAGGCTCTGCCGGGCGAGTTGTTGAGGGGGGAGGCAGGTCGTCTCAAGCCTGTTAATGGATTGGAACAGGTAGTCCACTAGGGTCTCTTGGGGGAGGCTAGAAAGATTGCCCGTTTGGCGACTTTGAGATGATTCTGGAGAGTTTGCTGGCATAGTAGCACCGACCTTTCTGGCGCAAAGATTAAACCAAGAGGGAGGTGGAGATCTACTGAAAGTCGTGATTAGGGGCACCAAGTCTTTTTAAGGCCCAATCCTAGCTCGCCATAGACGTAATCAAAGAGATTGACTAGATAATTTAAGTGGAGGGTGCCGGAGGTGTTGCCAACCCCTAGAAGGCTTCCGAGAGAAGCCAGAAGAAGAACCCAAAAGTAGCCTGGCACCAAATGCCGGGCACCCTATAAGGGGGGATAGCTCACGACATGATACAGATACCGGGAGAGGCGCCCCTCTCGCTTTAAGACGTGCTACGATCATCTCGCAGCACAACGGTTTACGGGGAGCCTAAAGATGAAAAAAGCTAAATTGAGTCGAGAGGGAGCGATTGTTTGCAGCGCAGTCGGAATCGTTTGTGCGCTTTTGATATGTGGTGTGGAGGTTACCTCGGCACAAACTCAGATCTATCCCCAGGTAATTGGTCAGGTGCCCTCGTACGGTGGGCACGGAGTAATTGTCGCGCCACCGGTCGCGGCTCCATTCCCACTCGGCGTAGGTGAGCGAAACAGCGCTGGATGGAACACGGGGTACAGCGCCATAACGGCCACCTCCGAGAGACCAAACCCATTGGGGCACGCCCTCGGTGGGAGTCGAACAGTCACAGAGACGACCACTCGGGTTGTACCGAACGACGCTCTCGGGCAGCCGATTCGTGGCGCGGTCTACGGTTCAGGTGAGCGAAATAGCGCCGGTTGGAATACGGGGTACAGCGTGGTGACGGATACCTATGAGCGGCCCGATCCCTTAGGTCGCGCGTTGGGAGGGAGTCCTACCGTTAAAGAGACTACAACGCGAGTTGTGCCGAACAACGCCTTCGGTGAGCCGATAGAGCCTATCCTTCCCTTTTGGCCGTGACGACCTTAGAATTCTACCGCCCCCGACACTTACTAAGGTTTCAAGTTAGAAAGCGCGGCCGTGAGGCTCGGTTCGCCTCGCAATCCATCGGGTCTAGTGAGAGCGACCTCGTACCCTTTGAAGAGGTTTAGCTAGCCATCTCCCCTAAGCAGCTCGCTTTCCGGATCGACCAGTTACTCTGGTCTCAGTTCCCTTGCTTCCATGAGTGACTTCCAAGTTCTCGGTGACTATGTCGTCCCCCTCTCTTACTTGTCTTGAGTCCGTGGTCACTCGAATTCCATCACTGTCTGGCGGTGCGGTTTGGTCTCTCTTCAAGTTTGTATCCGCTACCGAGGGAGGTCCGTCTTTATCAATAGCGCGCGGTGTAGCCTCCTCTACCTCACTGACGGCGCTACTTTTTTGTTCGCTCTGACTGCGGCGATCGAGCGCCTTGGCCACTCCAGCATGCACGTGGGCGCGCAAGACTGATGAGTAGGCTTCATCGAACCCAGATGTTGCCCCCTGCATCATTTTTCCTTCGAATTGCTCTATCCCATACTTTTGGGCGAATGCCTTGACGGAGCCCGCGACACCACCTCTAAAAGCCTCTCTCATAGGATCTTCTAGTACAGACTTTAGGCTATTTCGCAGGCCAGTAGTGATACCGGTCGTAAGGGACTCCTTGAGAAGCTCGTTGTGTCCCCCTTGTTGAACCGCTCGACAGAGGTGTTTAGCGAGCGCCTTAGCCCCTTCTTCCCCTAAATCTGGCGCCGCATGGAGGATTGACTCTCGCAGAGCGGAGTTACCGAGACCCATAAAACTTAGCGCCCGGCCACCGCCGAACCCCATCTGGCCCAGGATCCCGGCATTCGCGGCCTTTTCGATCAATTCCTTGCTTACCACGGACGCGACTCTCTCGGTCACCCCGAGTTTATTCATGACTCCATGTATCTCCGGCGTCAGAGCTTTGATCGATAGCTCAGAGATCTTCTCGGAGGCGATTCTGCCCACCTCCTCGGAAGCTGGGCCGAACATCTTCTTGGCGGCGATTACCGCAGGACCAACAAATTCATCTAGTTCTCGACACACGGTGGCGGCACCCCGCTTTCCAGCCTCGATTCCCATGGACATCAATTGCGCGGCGCCCCTCTCGGCTATAATTCCATCCCCGACACGTTGCCCTAATCCCTGACCTACCTTGGTGAGCCCCTCGCTGAGCACCTCCTTTCCGACCGGCGCGATCTTGTTCATGATCTGTTGCGATACAACGGCTCCGTATTTGCTCAGGACCACCGTGCCGGCGACCGCGAGAACAGCCCCACCGATCGCCGCTGGATCTCCGGAAGCAACGGCTTGAATGATCGTTCCCGCGTTCTGCAGTGCCGCGCCGGCGACGATCATTCCAAGCCCAGCGCCAGTCGTAAACGCGAGCGCCGTGCCAGCGAGTTGGCAAGAACCGATAGCGACCTTTTTCCAATCTCCCTCGCGCACCCCTTCATAGATGCTCGTAATGCCAGTTACATCACATGCGACCTTTCCGGCGAAGGCGCCCCACGATTTAACACTCTGCCAGAGGCCTTTCGGTTCGGCCGGGGTGGCGCTCTCATTTCGTCGGTTCTCTGGCGTGCTCAGGGGTGACTTCGCATCGAGAGGCTTCTCACCTGATATGTCGTGAGTCTCTGCTACCGGGGTGTGGGATCTTCGGGTCGGGTCGAGTCTCTCGACTAAGGTGCGCCTAAACGTGGCTCTGTCCTCTGCGTGACTTAACTGGGCGCTTCCAAGGGGGTTTGTTCCTGGAGTGGTGTCGGCCACGCCCGGCGTTTTCACGGGGTTTTTAGCTTGAGCTACGGATTGCATACCGTTCCTACAAATAGTCGTGAGCCCGTTGTTTTACGGACGACTTTGGTTAGACCAGGCGCACCTGCGCCTCATTTGGTTATGGTAGGTCTCAATTATATAGGCGCTTTTCAGCCAGGTTTTCGGAGTAGGGCGGTGCTATCCTATTGATAATACAACCTCTGTATAGGGTTGTTGAGCGGGTCTAAAAGTAGCCTGGCACCAATCCAGGAAGGGTTATAAGGATTGTAGGTCCAGTTAGTTAAGGGCAAATAGCCTGGCGCACATTTTAAAAGTAGGTAGGGAGGAGATAGATGCTCAATCACGATTCGCCCAGAAAACCGGAATGGGGTGATATCACGCATCTCTCACTCATGGCGAATTCGATAGCTCTCGCTGATCCGATCACGATTAGGGTTGGTAGGCGGGGCGTGGTTGGATTGAGTGGCCGTATTCTAAATATAGGTGTGGACGGCTCATGGAGCCTCTCCAAGTTTATCAACTCTAAGACGGCGCCCATTTCTCAGAGTGGCAAGCTTTCTCCATACGCGATAAGGCTGATTGCGGGAGTTCTAAACGACGCGCACCACGGACACGCCCTCCCGTCGCTTCCTTCGCAAATCGGAGCCTCTCACATAAATTGCCCGATCGCCTCAATCTCGGTCGGTAAAATAAATAAAATCGCTTACATCGAGATCAACTCCCCCAATACCCCGCAAGCCCCGGCGGCTAGAGCGTTCAGTGATGTGGTGAGTAAGATTATGCAGATTGTGGGTGTCTAGTGGTGGCGTTCTTCTAGGTGATGGCCGATCGGTTTACGTCCGGCCTGAATCAGTGACAGGGGGGGGATAATATCGCCCGTCTTATTCGACCACGATTTTTATTCGTCGGAGTGTTCTTTGGGCAGGTACTTCAAAGTATTGATACACAAAATGAGCGCTTATCAGAGTCACTGACATAAACCCGATGAAGAAAGCTGGTTCATAGAGCGGAATCTTCCAGCCGTTGTAGGCGCAAATCAAAGCTATCAGGATCTGGATCGGAAAGTGCAAGAGATAACTTGAATAAGTCACATTGCCGGCAGTCTCTATAGCTTTTTCAACAACCTTGGGAAGGCGAGGGATGTGAGAGAGGCAGAAAAGAAATACCGGCGCGGATGTGCACGAGAAGAAGCTCATAAAGGTGTCCGGTTGCGTTCCATAGGCTCTCCACAGCCACCGAGTGAAGAAAAATCCGACTAGCCATGCCCCGCAGTTGACCGCGATCGCTGTGCGCCTAGAAGTGAGGCTCCGTCTTAGGATCGCCGCTAATCCTCCCACGTAGAATAGTTTGGCGCACTCAATCAGAGGATTTTTCACGCCACGGCTCTCAACCCAGAGGCATACTCCAACGACAAGAAGATTCATGAGGGCGGATCCGCTTATGTAGCGAACAGTTATAAAGAAGAGAAGGTAGATCCACAGTTCTATAGACACTGACCAGATAGGATAGTTGAAACTATCGCGATTGAGTGCCCGGTTGGCTACCATTAAGAGTTGAAGCGCGAAATCATCGGCGCTGTTGTAGGGAAAGTAGAAATACGCCTGGAGTTGTCTCCAATACAGGAATTGGAGACCCGCTACCATCAGGAGCGTCGCGAAATGAAGTGGATAGAGGCGCGAGAGGCGCAAAATGAAGAAATTACCCAGGTTAATGGCCCGCTGAGTTAAAGGTGTCCGATATTTCCAAAAGAAGATGAACCCGCTGACACTCCAGAATACCTGGACCGCCCAAAAACCGTTGGAGTAGAAGAAGTTGAGAGTGTTGTAGAACGGTTGTTTCGCGGCCTCAAAATCTACCTGATCACGTCCCACATATGAAAAGACCGCGTAATGCCAAAGGAGCACAGATATACCGGCGATAAAGCGCAGTAGCTCGAGTCCGATAAGCCTATTTGATGGCGAGTCTTTTGTCCCCTTCTCGGTCATTCGGGGAGTATAAACGGTTGAGTTGGCTCTGTCGCTAGGGAAGAATGCTCTATCCTCCCGCCGGTGTCTTCGAGGCAAAAAGGCGCCCAGGCGCTTTTTTGAAGGGCAAAATTAAATCGTCCGGCTTGCTTCCGGATAGTGATTTTTAGAGGATGCAAGTGCCTACGGGGAGTGTATGCTTACCGCCCTAGGTACGGCTACTATGTCAGGAGAGGATATATGAAGACCATTATTTCACGCGTAATCGCTACTAGCATTTTAACCGCTCTTTATCCCGCCACAACGTGGGCCGGTCCAGTTCGTGACGCGGCCCGAGCTGTTGGTGGCGCGGTGGGCTATGTTGGAGAGAGTGTTGGCGATACGGTCTCGGCTGTGGGTGGAACAGTAAAGGACGCCGCGGAGACTATTACTGGTCAAGATGATCCCGCGCAGACGAAGAGGGAGATCGACGCTGTAGCGAAGAGCACCCTTGATACCGTCCTTGCTCAGGGGAAGGGAGCTAAGGCTCTGTACGAGAAGAGCTACGGATACGCGGTTTTTGATTCGAGAAAGGCGTCTCTCTTGCTAACAACCGGCAAAGGGATCGGTGTCGCGGTGCGGAAAGATAGCGGCGCGCGAACCTACATGCACGTCGCGACAGCGGGTGTGAATATTGGCGCCGGTGTTCAGTTTTATCAGGGACTCTTCCTCTTCGAAAATAAAGCCGCGTTCGACGCCTTTGTTGATAAAGGGTGGCAAGCGGACGCGACCGCTAGCGCTAACCTCGGACGGAAAGCGCTTGAGGCCCAAGCGAAATTCACAAACGGAATGGCCTATTACCAAGTTTCAGATACTGGCATTATGCTCGACGCCGATATTACTGGCACAAAATACTGGAAGAGCAAGGAGCTAAACAAACTCTAATGGGATCACGGTATCTCCAGCGAGGGCGGTGTCACGGCACGTTGCGTGATACCGCCCTCCACGTTTCAGCGCGGTAAACCTCGGGGTGATATCTCTTAATAGCGATCACCTGAATTACGACTAGGGCGAAGAGCAAGACAACAATAGGCTCGCTTCGTAGACGTGAGGGGATGAGGTACGTAGCTATCAGCACCGCCGGCGCGCCCCCACAAAAAGCCATTAGGATCGTCACGGCCTCGGGCAGCCTAGCGCGGGCGCTTCGCGGTGTAGTCGCGACTAACACCGCGGTCACAAAAGCGATGAAATTAACGGTGATGAGGTAAGCTATCGCCAGTGGCCAATCAAGAAACCGACTTAGACAAAAAGTCGCGGCGCCTACTAAGAGCGGCGCGACGAGCGACGCTATGGCGCCATTACTGACCAGGATCTTTTTGCGAGTTGTTTGCTGAAGGATCACTATGTGAATCGCCACATGGCCGTGAGCTGTCTGCACAACCCCGAAGCGGACCTTCTGTCCGAGAAGCGTCGTCTGACGATCCCAGTTCAAGACATCTCCCTCCGTAAAAGGGATGGCGTGCGGACCCCCATCGGGCATAACGAGTCCTGTGTGGAGAGACTCGTCGTGAGAGACTATCGTGCCTATAATGGACATAGTGAGAGTGGATAAACGCCGTTGCTAGTACCTTAGGGGAGAGCGGCGCGTTAAAGCAACTTGAATTCGTTAAGGCCTTGAACCCAGTCGCGCGGAGTGGGTGTCAGCGCCTTGATTTAAGAATAGCCCATGCTTTTTTAAAAGGTACAAAGTACAGGTGGAGAGGTGATGAGTAGTCTCTCTCCTCTCCGTTTCCGATCCCAAACTCTATCGTCTCCCGCTCTTTCGGTATGTAGAGTGATCCGTACATGTAGTCCCAAATTGAGAAGATGAACCCGAAGTTTTTGTCCCAGTGTTTACGCGCTTTACTGTGGTGGATCTGATGCTGAGCTGGGCTAATGAAAATCTTACTCCAAACCGGACCGTACGAGAGCCAGATATGAGAGTGTCGGAGGTGATAGCCGGTGACAAAAAATAGAAAGGTAGCTAACCCTAGTCCCGCGATGACGAAGGGAGAGATCGCTGGCGTGATGAAGAATCGTGTCAGAGCGTCTGTCACCCCGGTCAGGAGACCCACGACACACAGCGTTATGATGTCGTCCAGCGGATGCATGCGATACACGGTGATCGGAGTGAGGACCTCCGCGGAGTGGTGCACTTTGTGAAACTCCCACAGGATCGGGTATCGGTGCAGCCAGTAATGAGTCAAAAAGGTTCCGAAGTCAGCCACGAGAGCGATCACGATGGTGAACGCCGCCGTTATGAGCGGGGCTGAGGCATCAGTCATAACGTGTGGAGTCGCTATGGAGTTGAGCCCGAACAAAATGGAGCCTGAGACCCAGGTGCCAAAGGCGGCGAAGGGCGCGAGGATCGCGGCATATATTATGGAGTTAGTGATAAAATAAATGTAATCGACCATCGCTGATGGATGGGTGTAAACTTTCGTAGGCACGATTGAGGCGAGCGGGTCTAGCGGCTGTTTAAGCTTCCGAGCCTCTCTGGCGTGAAGAAAAAGGGCGAGTAGCAAGCTCGTCGCGAGATAGAGATAGAAAGTTTTGCTCGCTGGTGTCGTGAGATATGCAAGGGGCGCGAGGAGGATGCTGGATAATCTTTCAGATATCTCCATATACGTAATGGTACACCGATGATTGAAGGAAGACGAGGCGTAAAGGTGGTATTGGCGCTGGTTATCGCGCTGGCCGCGGTTTTGGTGGTGTATCTTCAACCCCGCCAAGTGAACCTTGGCTCAATGGCGATGAACGAGCCTAACCCGATCCCACTCTCCGAGACCCTTGCTATTCAGAAGATGACCTGGATGGAGGTGCGAGATAGGGTCGCCCTCGGATACACCAGGGTAATCGTTCCCACAGGTGGTATTGAGCAGAACGGCCCATTTGTCGCTCTCAATAAGCACGACGTTATCGCCGCTGAGGTAAGTGAGCGGTCGGCTCGGTCTCTCGGTAATACGCTAGTCGCTCCGGTAGTTTCATTCGTCTTTGAGGGAGAGCACTCTCCACCAACTGGACACATGAGGTATCCGGGTACTCTCTCAGTTTCCTCGGACACTTTTCAGCGTCTGATGGGAGATATCGTTTCGAGCCTTGCGATGCATGGATTTAAGGAGATCGTTCTCGTGGGGGATAGCTTTGACACCCAAGGCGATCTAGAGCGGGTAGCAAAAAAGTACGACGGTAAGTCGAAGAGTGGCGCCGTTGTCAGGTATATTTCAGGCTTTTACAATTACGATGACGTTCGGGCCTTTTTAAAGAGTAAGGGGATCATTGAAGTGCGTGAGCCGTTTCATGAAGAGCTCGCTTTTACTCTCCAGCTCATGGCTATCGACCCTAGCATTGTGCGGTACGATCAGCGTATGTCGATCGGTGCGACAACCCTTGGGGGAGTGCCCCTCGCAGATAAAGATCGTCTGATCTCTCTTGGTCAGGAGATCTTATCCCTTCGGGTATCTCGGGTAGTGGAGGCGATTCGTTCCGGAGAGTGAATCCTAATTCTCACTGGTCAGGTGTTTTCGGACTCAATGAGCTATCAATGGGTTAGCGCTCCACGCTCCTATCCGCCATATATATAGTCGCTGAGGACGCTTAGGGGTGGGCTTCATCACGATAGTGTCGGAATAGGATAAAGATCCTTGGAATCACTACCGATCGTGCTTACAGTTTAAGGGTAACTAAAAGAGCTGAGCTTTTTGAGTGAGCGAGGGGCTTCAGTTTTTAGTCTGGCGCCATTGGGCGGACTGTAGCCCCGCTCCAATCGATGGGCCCGCCGTGTATCCCAACGCCTAAAGTAAACATCGGTCCGAAGAGTGAAATTTAGAGATTACTACGATGTGTTAGGAGTTTCGCGCTCTTCCTCACAAGAGGAGATTCAGAAGGCGTACCGGAAGCTCGCTCGACAGTTTCACCCAGACATTAACAAAACAAAGGGAGCCGAGGACCGTTTCAAGGAGATCAACGAAGCCAACGAGGTTTTAAGCGATCCTGAAAAGCGGAAGAAATACGACACTCTCGGCGCAAATTGGAAAGCCGGTCAGGAATTTCAACCCCCACCAGGTTGGGAGGGGGGAAGCTTCCAGTTTAATGGTGGGGGCGTAGACGGTTTTAGCGATTTTTTTGAGGCTTTTTTCGGCGGTAGCTCACCATTCGGAGGCGCGAGTTTTGGCGGCGCCAGATCCTTCACTGGCCCTGTTGGTGCCCAGGCACGCTCTCCAGAGCGGCTTGAAGCTGAGTTCATGATAACGCTCGAGGACGCGATTCGCGGTGCCTCAAAGCAGATTCAGTTGCGCGACACGGCTGGAAAAACCCGATCCCTCACGGTCAACATCCCTCCGGGGACTACAGAGGGTACGACCATGAAACTAACCGGCAAAAAAGGTGAGAGTGATGTGTACCTGAAGGTACGTTTCTCCCCTCACGCTCGCTATTCCCTTGATGGGCAGGATCTGGTTGTGAAGCTTCCCGTCTCGCCATGGGAAGCCGCTCTGGGAGCGAAGGTGGATCTGGTGCTCCCGGATGGAGGCATAAAACTGATGGTTCCACCTGGCTCTCAGAGCGGGAGCAAGCTCCGTGTACGCGGTCGGGGGCTACCAAAAAAAGGTGGTTCTCGTGGGGATGTTCTGGCTGAAATAAAAGTGGTTGTCCCAACAGATTTATCTCAGTCAGAGCGAGAGATCTTTGAGAAATTATCTAATGTTTCTCGCTTTAATCCACGAAGCTCCACGTAGCTTCTCGAAAATGAGAGTAAGCGTGATTATAGACTGGGGTAGGTAGTAGAACGTTAACAAAATTGAGATAGCAAACATGGATCTACAACGATTTACCCAAAAGTCTCAGGAAGCTCTCCAGGAAGCGCAATCAATGGCGGTCCGTCGGGGCAACACTGAGGTTGATGTTGAGCACCTCGTGGTCTGTCTCGTGGGACAACAGGGGGGCCTTGTGCCTCGGCTATTTGAGAAGATGGAGTTGCTGGCCAGCTCATTTGTCTCTGAGATTGAGAAGGAGCTTGAGCGTAGGCCTAGAGTTTCTGGTCCCGGAATTGAGCCAGGGAAGGTTTACCTAACGCAAAGGTTGGGGCAGCTCTTCGTCAAGGCTGAGGATGAGGCGAAGCGGCTGAAAGATGAGTATGTCTCAGTGGAGCACCTTATGCTTGCCGCCCTTGACGGAGACACTAAGAGCGCGTTTGGCAAGATTTGCTCAACATTTAATCTAACCCGAGATCGCTTTCTCTCCGCTCTAAACGTGGTACGTGGCAATCAGCGTGTGGTTAGCGCTAATCCAGAGGCGACCTACGAGGCGCTAGAGCGCTATGGGCGAGATCTGGTTCAAGAGGCGAGTAAAGGGAAGCTCGATCCGGTGATCGGTCGCGATGGGGAGATTCGTCGTGTGATCCGAATTCTTTCACGCAAAACTAAGAATAATCCAGTTCTGATCGGTGAGCCGGGAGTCGGAAAGACCGCGATAGTTGAGGGCCTGGCGCAGCGCATCGTGCGAGGAGATGTGCCTGAGGGGCTACAGGATAAGACCATCTTCGCGCTCGACATGGGAGCTCTCATAGCGGGAGCAAAATATCGTGGGGAGTTCGAAGAGCGCCTCAAGGCTGTGCTACAAGAGGTCAAAAAGTCTGAGGGAAAGATCCTCCTCTTTATCGATGAGCTCCATACTATAGTGGGGGCTGGCAAGGCTGAGGGATCGATGGACGCGGGCAATATGCTTAAGCCGATGCTCGCTCGGGGAGAACTGCACTGTATCGGCGCTACGACCCTCGATGAGTACCGGCAGCACCTCGAGAAAGACGCCGCGCTTGAGCGCCGCTTCCAGCCGGTTATGGTGGATCAGCCAAGTGTGGAAGACACAATCTCAATCCTGCGCGGCGTTAAAGAGCGCTTTGAGGTCCACCACGGCGTGAGGATTCAAGATAACGCGTTGGTCGCGGCGGCGACGCTCTCTCACCGATATATTTCAGAGAGGTTCCTACCGGACAAGGCGATTGATCTTGTTGACGAGGCGTGCGCCACGATACGCACTGAGATCGATTCAATGCCCGCCGAGTTGGATGAGATAACTCGACGGATTATGCAGCTTGAGATCGAGGAAGCGGCTCTTAAGAAAGAGAGTGATCGGGCGAGTCAGGATCGACTGAAGGCGCTCGTTGATGAGCTGTCTCAGGCGCGGACGCAAGCTGACGCGATGCGGACGCAGTGGTTGAACGAGAAAGCGGTGATCCATAAACTTCAGGGCTTACGTGAGGAGATTGAGCAATTACGCCGTGACATCGCGAAAGCGGAGCGGATGTACGATCTGAATAAAGCGGCCGAGTTAAAACATGGCAGGCTGCCGCAACTTGAGAGGCAACTTGCGACGGAGGAGGCCGCAATCACAGCCGATGGAGCGAAGCGACTTCTACGGGAGGAGGTAACGGAGGGAGAGATATCGGAGATCGTAGCGCGCTGGACAGGTATCCCCGTGACACGTTTGATTGAGGGCGAAAAGGCGAAGTTGCTGAAGCTTGATCAGATCCTTCATCACCGAGTAGTCGGCCAGGAGGAGGCCGTTCGCTTTGTGGCGGATTCGGTCCTTCGAGCGCGAGCCGGTATTAAGGATCCGCGTCGACCGATAGGATCATTCATATTCCTCGGGCCAACTGGAGTTGGAAAGACTGAGCTCGCGAAGACCCTCGCGGAGGTTCTCTTTGATAGTGAACAGAATCTTATTCGCGTCGATATGAGCGAATACATGGAAAAATTCGCCGTATCGAGGTTGATCGGCGCTCCTCCCGGATACGTCGGTTACGAAGAGGGGGGTCAATTAACAGAGGCCGTTCGGCGCAAGCCTTACAGCGTCATTCTCTTCGATGAGATCGAGAAGGCGCATCAAGATGTATTCAATGTGCTACTTCAGATCCTCGATGACGGGCGCGTCACGGATTCTCAGGGTCGGGTAGTGGATTTTAAGAACACCGTGATCATTCTCACCTCCAATATTGGCTCGCCACACCTCTTAGAGGGAGTATCTCCAGCTGGGGAAATTAAGGAATCGGCTCGGGAGCTGGTTATGCGGGAACTTAGGGTGCATTTTAGGCCAGAGTTTCTTAATCGCATCGACGAAATAGTCCTCTTCAAGCCACTTTCGCTCGCGGAGATAACCACAATAGTTGGTTTGATCGTTGAGGATGTGGCTAGACGGATCGCTGATAGGGGAATAACGCTTGAGGTTTCCCAAGGGGCTAAAGAGTTCATCGCCAAGACCGGGTATGATGCTGTCTACGGGGCGCGTCCTCTTAAAAGGTTCATTCAGCGAGAGCTTGAGACCAGGATTGCCCGTTCACTCATCGCCGATGAAATACCGCCGGGCTCTACTATTCGAGCTGAGGTCGCGAATGGCGCTCTCGCCATCTCTCGAGTTTCCGAGTCCACGCAGGAGCAGAAGGTGGTGCCGATCAAGCGAGGAAGCTAATCAGCATAGTGAAAATAGTAGGCGAAACAGTTAGTTAGGCTCCAATCCCGGGCGGGGGACGAGATCGTTACTTTCCTTTAATGTTTCCCCTAATCCCTGACGATAATCACCCTAGGTAAGTGAAACTTGGGGAGAGCCATGTCAGAAGCGCCAAAGAAGGAAGAGGGGGCCGTTGAGGCTAAACCAAAGAAGAGCAAGAAAGGTCTCTTCATCGGTCTTGGGGTGGCGTTACTCGTCGCCGGCGCTGGGGTGCCGATGTTCCTGATGGGTGGAAAGCCGGAAGAGGCGCCCGTCGCGGAAGAGGAGGAATCCCATGAAGAGGTCAAGAAGGTAGAAACGGCCGATCTCGGCACCTTCGTCGTCAATCTATCAGAGGCAACCTCATTCCTAAAAGCTCACATCCTGGTTGAGTTCGATGATTCGATAGTGCAGAAGCAGATGCATGAACATGCTAAAGGCGAAGAGGCCGCTGCCGAAGGTGGTGAGCACGAAGCTAAGGGAGGAGGAGCCGCGGCTCTACCTGAGTTTATGGCGAAGCGAGAGGTTCAGATAAAGGACGCTCTCTTAAAGATCCTCTCCTCAAAGAAGGCTGATGACGTTTTGACCGCCGATGGAAAAGAGCGCTTGAAAGAGGAGCTTATTGAAGGATTAAACGAGGCGGTTGCCCTTGAGGAGCCTCCTCTGACGGCAGTTTTCTTCACAGAGTTTATTATTCAATAACAAGCGGCCAATCGCTTAGTCACGATATCAGCCGCTCACGGAGCTCGTCGTAGGAGTTTCTTAGCGGATATTTTAAGCCCTCTTTGTCGCACACATTCGCGATTTGAGGGGGAACCTCTGGTGAAAGCCCGATAGCTCGCTCAACAGTAGATGAAAACTTCGCGGCATGCGCGGTCGCGAGCGCTATGCCAGGACCTGTAAAGCCCTCTCGCTCTCGGTAACGCCTTAGCGCCAATAGACCAACAGCAGTGTGGGGATCGGCGATATAACCCGTTTCACGATACGTCGCGGCGATAGATTCAATAGTCTCATCATCCGATATCGACTCTCCGACAATAGTAGACCGCATACGCGTTAGATCGTGGCCGTAGAGAGAGGCTATCCGGGCAAAGTTGCTCGGCGCTCCCACGTCCATCGCGTTCGAAAGGGTCTCGTGGGATGAGTGAGGGGTGTAGCTCCCCGAGAGTAGGTAATTCGGAAATGGTGCGTTGATGTTACATGCCGCGATAAATCTGGCCGCCCTCATTCCCATGATATGTCCGATCAGCCCCCCTGTCAGGTTCCCCAAGTTTCCGCTCGGTACGGAGAATACTGGAGGCGCGGAGCTTGGTAGCTTCAGGGAGGCATAGATGTAGTAAAACATCTGCGGGAGAAGTCGAGCGATATTAATTGAGTTCGCCGATGTGACAGCGCGTTGTCCGCACAGGACCTTATCTGTGAGCGCCGTTTTTACGAGAGCCTGGCAATCGTCAAAGGTGCCGTCAACCTCAAAGGTTGAGATATTGTGCTGGAGCGTTGTCATTTGCTTCTCCTGCACAGCGCTGACCTTTCCCTTGGGGAAGAGAATAGCTACCCGAATAGGTGGATTTGGAGATGGATCAAAAAAAGCGTGAGCTACGGCACTGCCCGTGTCTCCTGATGTCGCGACGAGTACGGTGAGTGGATCAGAGGAGTTCCTGAGGAAATGCCGGAAGAGCCGAGCCATGAAGCGAGCTCCGAAGTCCTTAAAAGCGCAGGTGGGGCCGTGGAAGAGCTCAAGGATGTACGTGTCTGGGGCGATGCCCTTGAGGGGGAGATCAAAGGCGAAGGCGTCAGAGCAGATATCGGCGAGAATCGAATCGCTGACCTCAGGAGATAGAAACAGGTGAGCGAGCTCATAGGCAAGGGTAGGGAAGGGAACTCCAGCGAGCCGATTAAGTTGGTTACGAGAGAGTGTGGGAATATGTGAGGGCATAAGGAGACCCCCATCAGGCGCAATCCCCTTAAGAACTCCGTCACTCCATGAAACGCGCGCCTCGCTGTCTTTTGTCGAAAAGAGGTGCATCGATTTATTCCCTGTGCGTAATGACAGCGCCAACTGAGTTTATAAGGGAGGTGTACACTCTAGAGGAGATGCCGATCTCCAAGAAGGCATCCTGCATTGCGGTTCCGACCCGCTGAGCGAGATGGGACGAATCGGATAGCGCGAAGAGGGAGGGTCCAGATCCCGAGATAGAGCATCCAGCCGCGCCGGCCTCCAGCGCGGCCTTTTTTGCCGCCCCGTAACCGGGAATGAGGTCAGCTCTCTCCGGTTCTATAATCTTGTCCTCAAGGGCACGGCCCATGAGCTGAAGATCGCTTTTAAAAATACCAGCAACGAGGGCAGCGACATTCCCCCACTGAGAGACGGCTGTCCCAAGCGCGACGGAGCTTCTCAGTACTTTTCGAGCGTCCCTTGTTTTAAGCTCTAGCTCTGGTGAGATAACGGTGACCCATACCCCAGACGGAGTAGGAAGGTGGATTATGTCCAACGGATCGTAACTTCGTATGAGAGCGAATCCCCCAAGGAGAGCGGGCGCTACGTTGTCGGCGTGTGCCGCTCCGCACGCGGAGCGCTCTCCCTCCATGGCGAAGGGAATGAGCTCGCGGCGTGATAGTGGCGAGCCAAAAAGTTCATTCACCGCGACGAGGGCGGCGACGGCGCTGGCGGAGCTTGATCCAAGCCCGCTACCGATCGGGAGCCCCTTTGTGAGTGAGATGATTACGCCTGTTGAGGAGTGCTCTGGGCTCTTCTGTTGCAGGTGTTCAAGCAGGGACGTGATCGCTACACCTGCCGTGTTCTTTAGAGGATCTCTGGAGAGCTCCCCATGATCGCCGTGCACCTCCGAAATAATAACCCCGGGCTGGGAGCCTATAGTCGCGGTAACCGTATCGCCTGGTTGGGCTATGGCGAATCCAAGGACATCAAACGCGGCGCCGACGTTTGCGACTGTTGCCGGCGCGAAAGCTGTTGCGGTGCGCATATCCTAAGCCCTAACTCGCTATTCTGATAATATCGGCGAATACTCCGGCGGCGGTAACTTCAGCGCCTGCCCCCGGCCCTTTGACCACCAGCGCGTTGGGAGAGTATCTGCGTGTCGAGAAGCTTACGATATTGTCACTACCAGAGAGGGCGCAGAATGGATGTGACAGGGGAACTGATCGAAGCCCGATCGAAGCGCTGCCGGCCTCGCAGTCTATCATCGCTCCAAAGAAGAGCCGCTCGCCCCGTTTCTTAGCGTGTTCGACCTGCAGTTGTATATTGTTGTCGAGAGTGGGCAAACGTTCCAAGAATTCGTCCGCGGACCACAAGGAGCTCTCAGAGGGAAGGAGTGGAGTTGATCTGATGTCCGATATCTCTAAGGGAAGACCTGAGCTGCGGGCTAAGATTAAAACTTTGCGAGCAACGTCAGCGCCTGAAAGGTCTTCGCGGGGGTCAGGCTCCGTGTAGCCAAGCCTCTTTGCCTCAAAAACCGCTTCGCTAAATGAGATCCCTTCATGCATAGCGTTAAAAATGAAGCTCAGGGTGCCCGAAAGGATCGCTTCGATGCGATAGACCTTGTCGCCACTCCGCACGAGATCGCGTAGGGTGCTAAGGACTGGGAGCGCAGCGCCGACTGAGGTCTCATGCAGGAAGTGCACGCGCCGCTTTTGAGCGGCGCGCAGGATCTGCTCGTAAAGATCCATTGAGCCCGAGATGCCTCTTTTATTCGGGGTCACAACCGAGACGCTTCGGGAGAGAAGTGTGGTGTAGTAGTCGGGTATTTCGTCACTCGCGGTACAGTCCACAAATACGCAATGTGGCAGGTTGGACGCGAGGATGTGCTCAATAAAGTCAGATAGCTGCAACATGGGGGCGGAATCCGAAAGCGATACTGAAAAATCAAGGGCGCCATCGTTCTCCTTGGCTAACACCATCTTTCTGCTGTTGGCGACCCCTCGGAGTTGGAGATCAAGGGAGAGGTTTTCGCGGAGGACGTGCAACTGTGACGCAAGCTGTTTAAGAAGCGTGTCACCGATTAGACCTGTCCCCACGAGCCAGAGGTTTAAAGTCTTTGTTCGATCAGAGAAGAACTCATCGTGAAGGGCGTTGAGAGCCTTGGTCTCATCTTCGTTACTAATAACGGCCGAGATATTGAGCTCAGACGAGCCCTGCGCGACGGCTACCACGTTGATACCGTTTGAGCCCAGCGCCGTGAAGATTCGACCCGACATACCGGGGGTCTGGCGCATGCGCTCACCTACGACGGAGATTATCGCTAGGTCCTCTTCAACGATGAGGGGAGAGAGTAGTCCCGTCTGGAGCTCCAGGTTGAACTCCTCCGATATCGCGCCGCGAGCGTCGTCGATTGACAGGGGATCAATCGCGCAGCAGATGGTGTGCTCGGAAGATGCTTGTGTAATCAGGATTATATTGATCCGGGCCGCGGCAAGAGATTTAAAGAGGCGCGCGGCGGTTCCCGCCACACCGACCATCCCACTCCCCTCAAGACGAAGGAGAGCGATGTTGCTGATCGAGGAGATTCCAGTTATCGGATAGGCGAGGGGGCCCGCCTCCTCCACAATTCGTGTCCCAATAGCCTCAGGTCGAAGTGTGTTTTTGATTGTAATAGGGATGTGAGCGTCGATCGCCGGCTGTATAGTGGGCGGATAGATTACCTTGGCGCCGAAGTGACACAGCTCCATGGCCTCCTCGAAGGTAACGTGAGGAATTGAAAACGCCTTGCTCACCTTGCGTGGATCGGCTGTGAGCATCCCATCCACATCGGTCCAGATCTCGATCTCATCAGCTCCAAGCGCGCCGCCAAGTATTGACGCCGTGTAGTCTGACCCTCCGCGTCCGAGCGTTGTGGTTAGTCCCCCCAACGATTGGCCGATAAATCCCGTCACTATTTGAAGCTTAGAGTGTTGAGCAAAATAGGTTTTGAGAGCTTCGTTCGTTCGCTCTTTGAGGGGGCGAGCGTTTCCGAAAGATTCGTTCGTCCATATCACCTCACGGGCGTCGAGCATCTCGGACTCCACACCGTGAGCGAGGAACGCCTCCGACACGATCAGAGCGGATAGCCTCTCCCCAAAGCTCATGATGAAATCGAGGGTTCGTGGGCTATATTCACAGACGAGCGTTATCCCGTGAAGTATGTCAGCCAACTCGTTCAGAGCTACTTTTGTGTTCGCTGTAATTCCACTTCGACGGTTCGCTGGAATCAGCGCGTCGATCGAGTCGAGATGTCTCTTCGCCAAGGCGTCTAGGGTTTGAGTGTACGTGAGATCCTGAATAGCGGCTTGCTTGGCGAGTGCGATGAGAGTGTCAGTCACTCCTTGAAAGGCCGATACTACGATGGCCCGGATCTCGTTTGGTGCGTATCTGTTCGAATCTGTTGTGAGTGAGATTATGGACTTAATACGCTCGGGGGTCCCGACGGAGGAGCCGCCAAATTTAAGGATCTTCACAATCTTCCTGCTAACGGGTCTAAGAAATTCCTATCTCTTTCTGGCAGGTTATCACGAGCTAAGGGGGGTTAGGAAAGGTAGAAATAAAGTGAAGAATCGGGGTGAAAGGATTTGAACCTTCGACCTCACGGTCCCGAACCGTGCGCTCTAGCCGAGCTGAGCTACACCCCGATAAACCCCAGTAAGATACGGGGATTATATCAATCTGGCAAGATTTCAGTGGCCCCTCCCGATTCGAGTCGCAATCATTATGCAACGGGCGGTATCGGATCTCCCATAACCACATGAGATCCGGCAAAGGAGGGGTTGGCCGCCCCTCGTAAATTTTACGACAGATCACTAAGCCCAAGCGCTATGGAGCAACTAAAGAGTAACCATAATGAGCAGTCTCACCAGCATGACCATGCGCGTCGTGATGACCTGCAGTGGACGCAGTACATCACCAGCCTCGCGGCCAACAAGCTTGCGCCGCCCAAATCCCAAACTCTTAAAGTCCTTGAACAACAGTTGGCCCTTCTGAATGAGGAGATCCTAGCGGGAGATTCGCGAGTTCGGAATCGTGTGGGTGAATCACCAGTCGGCTCACCAATTGAGCAAAAAAACAACGCGGTAGGAGCGGAAAGTGAGAGAGGACAATCATCGGCGGCGAGTGGCCTAGCTGTTAGTCTTAATGATGTTCTCCCCGTGAACAACGATAACGGCCCTCTGAGTAGTGCGTCACTGCTTGGGCTCACCACAGCGACATCGATTGAGTCGAGTAGATTCAGTGAGAACAAGAGCGGAGCGCCAGCGGCGACCGCGCTTCGACAGCTCCAGTCTGAGCTTCATCAGGGTGGTCGATGGATTGAGGTTTTGTGGCAGTTTATTTCAGCTCACCAAAAACGGGTGCTGGACCTTGAGCGGCTGGGCGTGGAGCCTTCGGAGCGGATCGATATTCAGGTCGACATGATCCGTCACATTGCGGCCTCCTATGAGAAGCTCGGACTGCTGACGCGGTTGCCTGACTCCTTGAGTGAAGCTCGAGAGTGCAAGATGGTCGATGATATTCGCACGATGGCTTTAGTGTATGTCGCCAGAAGAATGATGGATGTGGCGTCCCCGTCAGAGATAGCTGACGCCGAGGATAATCAGAATCAGAAGAAGAAGCAGATGATTGATTTTCCCCGATCGGTGGTGAGTCCTTACGAGGGTATTCAGCCGATTGATTTTGATCCCTTGGAGTTGATAAAGGCGGCATGAATAGAGGCTTTCCCCTATGTTAGAAGTAATTAATAGATACGATGAAGTATTCCAAATAGAGATGGATGGGTGGTGCTTCGGTATCACGAATTACCCGGGAGAGGTTTCGGCTCAAGTTGTCCACCGTATCATTCGTGAGCTTGCGTCGTCATTCCAAGCGGCGATTGAGCACAACGTTGTATTTGATGTGCTCGAACTCTCCACAAAATTCTCTTCAGCGGCGCGGTCTCTAATCCATGAGCAGGAGATAGCTTTTGGAATAGTGGCGCAGTTGCCCAATCCATCGACACTAACTGAGGATCAGCAGTGTGTTCTCGGGATGGTATTGGACAAGGTCGAGCAGAAGTACCCGGGCTCGCTCGATACGTTCTATCGGCGATGGCAGATCGGCGTTCGCGAGGCGGCGTAGCCTCCGAACTAGCTACATTTATACATAGCGGGGTGGTGTTTGAAGAGTTGCTCTACAACTCCTTGGAAGCCCTCTGGTCTTAATAGCGATCAGCATACTTCAGTTTTGTTTTGAATCGGCGAAACACCCACGGAGCGCGGTTGCAACGCAGGTCTTATGTGGCTCCCGAAGTCGGCCTATTGGCTTGGCTGGCGTAGGTAGTCGGAGTGGATAGTAGCCTGGCACCAGTAAAGTCACCGGTAAGGTATTGAATTGGCGTGGGATTGCCGGGATTTATTAAGTTTTTTCTGGATTAGGCCGATTACGTCTTATGTGGTGGTGTGGCTGTAAGGAGTTGTGTGGCAGGCAGTTAGCGTAAAGGCACTTAGCCGAGGCGCAGATGAGAGCCGGTCAATGGACATCAAATATTTTCTTCGCCCTCGCGAGGGCGCTGGCAATCCTTTGCGCCCGAATCTCACAAATTGCTCTCACTATCTGTTTTTTTGCCCTGGTTGGGTATGCCACTGATGCTAATGCGATAGGTGTTAGCTCTGTAACCTCATCAACCGCCAACGGTTCTTACGGCCTAGGGCAAACTATTACCGTCCAGGTCATCTTCAATGGAACTGTGTACGTTGATACCTCAGGGGGCACCCCAACTCTTACTCTTGAAACCGGAAGCTCTGACGCCGTGGTTAGCTACTCAAGTGGTAGCGGGTCTACCACCCTAGTCTTCGACTACACCGTTCAGGCGGGCCATAATTCGGCTGATCTAAACTACACAGCCCCATCGGCTCTAGCGCTAAATGGTGGAACTATTAAGGATGGTTCAAACGCAAATGCTAGCCTTACTCTTCCGGGGCTCGGCAGCGCTAATTCACTTGCCGGGGGCAAGGCTCTGGTCGTGGATACTTTGGCGCCCACGGTCTCGATTACCTCATCAGCCAGTAGCGCCACTAAGACGTCACCGATACCCGTCACGATCACATTCAGTGAAGCGGTTACTGGATTTGTGTCGGGCGATATTACTCTGAGCAACGGCACTGTTACGAGTTTCTCCGGCAGTGGCGCTTCTTACACAGTGAACGTTGCTCCTCTTTCTGAGGGTGTTGTCACCCTGGACGTTCAGGCTGGTGTGGCCTCTGACGCAACGGGAAACCTTAATTCCGCCGCCTCTCAACTCTCTAGGACGTATGATTCCATAGCGCCCACCGTAACTAATGTCACATCCACATCCAGCGACGGCGCCTACCGTTTAGGGCAGACAATAAATATTCGGGTAACGATGTCGGAAGCTGTCACTGTCACCGGTACGCCCCAGATAACACTGGAGACCGGCTCCTCGGATGCGGTTGTTTCCTACTCAGGAGTGACGGGGAGCCCGGTCACAGATTTGGATTTTACGTACACGGTCGTCAGCGGAAACGCGTCAGGTGATCTCGACTACACCGCAACAACAGCGCTCGCTTTGAACGGTGGATCGATAGCCGACGCTGCGACCAATAGCGCGACTCTGACCCTGCCATCGCCAGGCGCGGCGAATTCACTTGGGGCAAATAAATCGATCTTGGTTGACGGAGTTGTGCCAACCGTGACTGGGGTAACATCGTCTTCCGCGAATGGCTACTACCGCGCCGGAGATTCCGTGTCGATTCAGATCTCCTTTTCGGAGGCAGTCACCGTCACTGGCACTCCCACCTTGACCTTGGAGACGGGTTCCACTGACGCGGTGGTTAATTACTCCAGTGGAAGCGGAACGACAGTTTTAACTTTTAATTACACCGTGGCCTCAGGTCACTCCTCAAGTGACCTGGATTGTCAGAGCACATCAGCCTTATCGGGTACAATCAAGGACGCGAATGGCAATTCGGCCACGCTAACGCTTCCTTTGGGGGCAACCTCGGGGTCTCTCGCCGCAAATAAAGCGATTGTTGTTGACGCGGTAGTGCCAACGGTTTCGAGCGTGAACTCATCCACGGCTAACGGCTCCTATAAAGCGGGGCAAGCAATATCACTACAGGTCAACTTCTCGGAGGCTGTAACAGTCACAGGCTCTCCAACCTTAACTCTCGAGACAGGGGCAAGTGACGCCGTTGTTAACTACGTCAGTGGGAGCGGCACATCATCACTGACGTTTACCTATACGATCTCAAGCGGTGAAACCTCAGCGGATCTCGATTGCCAGTCGTCAAGCGCCCTCTCGCTAAACGGAGGAACTATCACGGACGTGGCGGGAAATAACGCCACGTTGACCGTTGCTACCGGAAGCGGTACGGCTAATTCTCTGGCAAACAACAAGGCTCTGGTTGTTGACACAACAGCTCCCACAATCACGAATGTGACCTCAAGCACCGCAAATGGATCGTACCGAGCGGGCCAAAGTGTCAGTATTCGGGTCACGTTTTCTGAGGCCGTGACGGTAACGGGCACTCCTCAGCTTACCCTCGAGACAGGCGCGTCCGACGCGGTCGTCAATTATGCTAGCGGCACTGGGACGTCCACGCTCACCTTTACCTACTCGATCACGGCAGGGCACACCGCGTCAGATCTCGATTATATCTCTACTTCGGCGTTGGCCTTAAATAGCGGGACGATCCGTGACGCGGCAACAAACAACGCCACGCTCACTCTGCCATCCCCAGGCGCGGCGGGGTCTCTTGGTAGTAACAAGGATATCATCGTAGATACCACTTCCCCATCAATAACACTCAGTACCTCATCTTCTAGCCCCACATCGAGCTATCCGATTACGGTTTCCATCACATTTCCGGAGAGTGTTACAGGTTTAACAGCAAGTGATTTTACGGTTGTTAATGGGTGCGCCTATAATCTCGTGGGAAGTGGCGCGAGCTATACCATCGACGTGGCGCCCACCACGATCGGGTTTGTTGATATTACTCTCCCCGCCGGAAGGGTAACAGATACCGCAGGCAACTCAAATACCGCGTCTTCAAGTCTCTCGGTGGATTTTCAGACCAGCGCTCCGAGGATAACGAGCGTAACGTCCTCCCCAAGTTCTGGTTCTTACAAAGCAGGTCAAAGTATCTCGGTAGAGGTTAATTTTTCAAGTGCTGTAAGTGTTACGGGAACTCCCCAAATTATTCTAGAAACCGGCACAAGTGACGCGGTAGTCAATTACTCAGGGGGAAGCGGAACTACAACCCTCACGTTCAATTACACGATTCAAGCTGGACACACCTCAAGTGACCTGGACTACCGAGTGTATACAACAAGCTCTCCCTTCTCTCTGAACAGCGGCACGATTAAGGACTCAGCGACGGGAACGTTAGATGCGGCCCTCTTACTCGCTTGTCCCGGCGCGGCAGGGTCGCTAGGAGCTAACTCCGCAGTCGTAGTGGATACGACTGCGCCAAGTGTTTCGAGCGTAAACTCGTCCACCTTGAATGGCTCGTACAAAGCCGCCCAGGCGATCTCCATACAAGTTAACTTCTCCGAGGCGGTGACGGTAACTGGAACCCCCACGTTGACCCTTGAGACCGGTGCCACTGACGCGGTGGTAAATTATACGAGCGGAAGTGGTACAACAGCCCTCACGTTCACCTATACCGTCGGGGCAGGACAGAACTCATCCGACCTAGATTGTCAGTCGGCGAACGCGCTCTCCGTAAACGGCGGTAGTATAAAAGATGCCGCCGGAAACGACGCTACCTTAACCCTGGCAGTGGGCGCCGGTACGGCAAATTCTTTGGCGAACAATAAGGCGCTTGTGATTGATACGATAGCTCCAACGGTATCAAATGTTACATCAAGTACCGCCAATGGTAGCTTTAAGGCTGGAGACACTATTGGAGTTCAGGTGGTCTTCTCAGAGATAGTAGCTGTTTCAGGAGGCTCTGGGGCGAACGTATCTGTCACGCTTAATACGGGCGGGGTAACCACTGTAAACTACACGTCGGGAACCGGCACATCCACGCTGCTATTCAACTATACTATTGCCTCGGGGGATTCATCCTCTGATCTAGCCTATACGTCAACGAGCGCCCTCAGTAACGGTGGTCGCAATATAAGAGATAACGCGGGAAATGACGCGGTGCTAACACTCGCTACCCCAGGAGCCACAGGGTCCCTTGACTTCAATAAGAACCTCGTTGTCGATACGACCGCGCCAACGGTTCTTAGCGTAACGACCACGATGGCGAGTGGCACGTACAAGGTTGGGTCTCCCACGATACCAATTACGGTTAACTTCTCCGAGAGTGTAACGGTATCTGGTACGCCAAGACTGCAGCTAGGAGTTGGTGGCACGACCTACGCCACCTATAGCTCGGGAAGTGGCACCTCAGCGATTGTCTTTAACTACACGATAGCCTCCGGTAACACCACGAGTGACCTTGACTACTCAAGTACCTCGGCTCTTGGCTTAAATGCAGGAACGATCCGAGACGCCGCCTTAAATGACGCTACGCTCACGCTACCAACGCCAGGGGCGTCGGGGTCAATCTCGAACACGAAAGACATCGTGATCGACACGACCTCTCCAAGTGTCACCTCTATCACCTCAACTACGGCCGATGGATACTATAAGGAGGGAAGCGCGATTGACCTGGTGGTAAATTTCGATGAGGCGGTTGTGGTCACCGGTACACCGAAGTTGACCCTTGAGACAGGAGCTACTGATGGCGTCGCCACCTACACCGGTGGAACCGGCACGACAGCGCTTACCTTCCGCTATACCGTCGGAGCGGGGGAGAGTTCAAGTGACCTTGAGGTTCAGAGTTCATCCGCTCTCTCAGCCAATGGTGGCACGATGCGCGACGCGGTTGGGAATGACGCCACGCTCACCCTAACCCTTCCTACCTTTAGCTCGACACGAGCGATCGTTGTCGATACGACCGCGCCAACGGTTCTTAGCGTAACGACCACGATGGCGAGTGGCACGTACAAGGTTGGGTCTCCCACGATACCAATTACGGTTAACTTCTCCGAGAGTGTAACGGTATCTGG
>Ga0214921_10000462_pt1 | contig 75386 bp, 94 predicted proteins | sample LL1505_MetaG_FD_177992 | JGI IMG/M metagenome (GOLD analysis project Ga0214921, IMG submission 177992) | Freshwater microbial communities from Lake Lanier, Atlanta, Georgia, United States - LL-1505 | ecosystem: Environmental > Aquatic > Freshwater > Lake | place: USA: Georgia | collected... | reverse complement strand
CGCAAGGCACGTTATTGGTCGTGCCGTGCGTGGTAAAGAGAGAACAACAAAATGGCCGCAAACGTATACACATCATTATCAAACACAACAGTTTACACTGACAAGCTACAGATCGCCACAGGTGGTAATGTTGTCACGTATCAAGCCTATGCCACGGCATTGGGTAGTGCAGCCGCGGCAGGCAACATTTACTCAGCGCCAATCAACATACCAGCCAACACTGTGTTTGAAGTCTATGCCGGTGCTGGAAACAAAGTCACTGTGACAGGAACCCCATTTACTGCACTTGAATTAGGAACAGCAAGCTCGGCTCAAGAAAGCGTGTTCTAACCATGCGAGCACGTGAGTTTATCACTGAGGATGGTGGTCAGAGTTTTGATGCCCTTGACCACGATCAGTCCACTGGCCGTAGACGGTCACGCGGCAAGCATCACAAAGGTCATCCTGACAACTGGTACGTGGCTACTAGCCCAGGTGCCATGGCCATAGATAATCTTGACAAATACTATGACCTGTATCGTATGGGTATGATCATGGCAGGCGGTCCCACAGAAGACATAGCTGATGAGGAGTCATACATCGCTAACAGTCCTATCTTGAGCGGTTATACTGACGAAGATGATGAGAAAATCAAATATGCTGCCAAACGACTGGGCGGCAAAATAAGAAACATAGCACCACCGGGCAGCCGCGAACCTGCAGATACCAATATCAAAAGTCCAGTTAAAGGATTCAAAGGATATCCACGATGAGAGCTCGTGAGTTTATAACAGAACAAGCCAATCTGCCACCTGAGCAGGCAGATCCCATGCGCTATACCTATGTGATACCTGGTCTCAGTGCCGCTGACCCTTATAAGAATTATCGCTTTGGTGTGGCCATAGCCAGAGCCCGCAGTGACGCACAGCCTGACACAGTAAATCCCACTCGTCCTGAATGGTCAGCAGAAACAGCATTTGGTGAAAATGGTGTGATAGCAGGATTCAGCAACAATGTAGATCCAATCATTGACCAGGCACTGAAGATGACTAAGACACCTGGAGGCAAAAGATTGGTCAGCACTCCGCAGAGCGACGAGCCAGCATTCATCGACAAAGTGAGTCCAATCAAACCATTCAAAGGATATCCACGATAATGGCCAATCCGCCACCACCATACGCGGATCTTACAGGTATCAGTCGCACTGTTATGAAAGACAATGCGCAAGAAAGCGTGACCAACTACAACGGCAACGCTCGTCCTGCAGAGATGACGGTAAATATAAACACAAATGAAATATACATTGGCAATGCCACAGGAGCATTGACCAAAGTGATACAGGCAACAGGAGCAAACGTCTATCTTGGGAACGTCAGAGTGGTTAACTCCACTGCTGGACTGAACCAACTGTATTTTGATCCTGCTACCGGTGAAGTAGTATACTATCAACCCTAAGGTAACATATGGCCATTCCAAGCCCAACTGAAGTCGCACCATGGTACCTGCGTAACATAACGCAGGCTCTAGAGCTCACGAACTAATATGAAAAAACTACTATTACTATTACTATTTTTACCAGCATTATCTTGGGCACAGATCAATCAACAATGCCCACAGTTTACCAGCCATGGCACACCACAATATCAAGCACAGCCTGGTGATCAGGAACTGTGTAAAACAAACTATGCTGTGATCCATCGTTGTTCAGTCAAAGCGCCTGTGGCTGTGTTTGAACATTTGACCGTAGCATCAATGACAGGACCAGCCAAGCGACGTGATAACTTCCGTCCTGATCCTGCTGTACATCCTGAGTGCCAGGCTACCTTGGCTGACTATGCCACAGTGGGACGCACTCACGATCGTGGGCATTTGAGTCCAGCTGCCAACAACACTCAGAATGATCAAATCATGAGTGAAAGTTTCTTTTTGTCAAACATGGTGGCTCAAGTGGCCAACAATAACCGTGGGATCTGGAAACAGTTGGAAACTTGGGAGCGCGACTGGGCATCAAAAGGCGGTGACTTTTACATCATCTCTGGTGGCATTTTTGATCCTGGCCATCCTGTGACAGGTAACGGCTTGGGCATACCCACACGTCTTTACAAAGTCATACACGAAAAGACATCTGGACAAACAATGGCATACTTGATGCCTAACTCTGCATTGCCAGTGGCAGACTTGCCCAAGTATCAAGTACCATTGGAAACAGTAGAGCAAGCCACAGGATTTCATTTCCCCTTTAGATAAACTCAATATATAAGGGATGAAACAGATTTCGATCGTCCCTATCCTTGAAACCCAACACTGGAAGTTTTTCTGCAATCATTTTGCCATACCCTATTCTGAATCCGAAGATATAAATGTTGTTGATAACATTGTCATAACTGACTGTGTATGGTTAGGTAATCTTTGGAAACAACAGCGAACAGCTCTTTACGATTTAATAAAAAACAATCATGTGCTGTTAGTAGGCAATGTTGACTCGCCCGTCATCCTCAAGTACGAGTTGTCGTGGATGAGAGAACTAGATCAAGAGCCCGAAGCAAAAAACATCACTTGCTTGATCGAATCTGTCTGGTTCAATCACGGATTTCAAAATATTTCAGTAGAGTATGATCCAGAATCCAGATTCATTGAGCTAGTTGAACAGCGTATTGCTTTAAAACTTCGAAAAAATATCACCAAAGATTTCCTGATTACCATGGGGCGGCAAGCCTCGCCACGTGATATAATCTATGGCGGACTGTCAGAAATAGGCAAAAACTCCATCATGATCTATCATCGCGACGGTAACTGGTCTTGGAGTCAAACCACAGTTCCTGCACACTATGTAGGAGAAGATTCTGCGCCAATGATGTGGCAAAAAAGCCTGGCTCCTAGCCTAGACTTATACAATCAGTGTGCATTTGAAGTATCATCAGAAACACTGACCACAGAAGGTTCCTGGTTTACAGAAAAAACCCTACGCCCTATCGCGGCCAAGATGCCCTTGGTGTTGATGAGTGTGCCAGGCGCCCTCAAAGAATTAAGGAATCTTGGCTTCCAGACATTTGGTAGTTACATCGATGAGAGTTACGATGTCATTGACAATGAACAAGACAGGGCACTGAAAATCGTTGGCACAGTCAAAGACATTGTCAACAACGGTTCAGCAGATTTTGCTCGTTCAGTAGAACACATCACAGAACACAACTGGAATAGGTTGATAGAACTCAAAGGTCGATTCCAGATCAACAAGGATCAACGATTTTTAAATCTTTTAGACTCGTTGTCTTTGAGTCCCAGATAAAGATTCCAGCTAGGGTGTCGAACACCAGTGTAAGTGCTTTTTACAGAGTTGACCAAGGCCCAGTAGTTGGGTTTGATAGGAAGATTCTTTGGTCTCCATATCTTTGATCCTTTTTCTGCATTACATTCTTTGCAACAGGTCACGCAGTTTTCCCATGTGGTAGTACCACCTTGGCTTCGTGGCAGCACATGATCTATGGTAAGATGTTTACCGCCCAGGGTTTCATCGCAATATTGACAAGTAAACAAGTCGCGTAGGTAGAGATTCTGACGGCTGAAACGCATGCCGCCGTTCTTGCCAAAGCCTCGTTTGGTCACGGCCACAGCAGGTACTCGCATCTCCAGCTTGGCGCTTCGTACGACCCAATCATCATACCATTCTAACACTTGGATTTTGTCCAGGAAGAACAGTTTGATAGCAGTTTGCCAGTCTATGGTACTGAGTGGCAAGTAGTTGACCGGTTGATAGTCCGGTGCTAATATTAGCGTATCGCTCATAAGAATATTTATATGTGTATATTTTGGTAAGTAAATGTATGTCAAAGAGTTTAGAAGGCGTACTGATCAAGGCACCACATCGCCGGCATCACTACACTGAACAACAGATTGAAGAGTTCATGAAGTGTGCTGACCCCATCACTGGGCCGCACTATTTCCTGAGTCATTTCTTCTATATCCAACATCCATTGCACGGCAAGATGTTGTATCAGCCCTACGAGTTCCAGGATCGGCTGATAGAAACATACCACAATTATAGATTCTCTATCTCGATGATGCCTAGGCAAACGGGTAAATCGACCTCGGCCGCAGGCTATCTTCTTTGGTATGCTATGTTCGTTCCAGACTCCACGATCTTAGTGGCCGCGCACAAGTATCTAGGCGCACAAGAGATCATGCAACGTGTACGCTATGCTTACGAAGCCTGTCCAGACCATATACGTGCTGGAGTGACATCATATAACAAAGGCAGTTTAGAGTTTGACAACAGCAGTCGTATAGTGGCACAAACCACAACAGAAAACACCGGTCGTGGTATGTCCATAACACTACTATACTGTGACGAGTTTGCATTCGTCAGGCCTACCATAGCCAAAGAGTTCTGGACTTCTATCACACCCACCCTGTCTACAGGTGGTAAAGCCATCATAACATCAACACCTAACTCAGATGAAGATCAGTTTGCATTGATCTGGAAGATGGCCAACAAGCTGGAAGATGAGTATGGCAATGAAACAGAAATAGGACAGAATGGTTTCCGTGCTTTCCGTGCTTTCTGGAGAGAGCATCCTGATCGTGACGATGCCTGGGCCAAGCAACAACGTGCTATCTTGGGTGACGAACGATTCCGCAGAGAGATGGACTGTGAGTTCATCATCGATGATGAGACCCTGATATCACCAGTCAAGCTCATCGATCTTATGAGCAGTGATGTGCTGTATAAAACTGGGCAGGTGCGTTGGTTTAGAAAACCCGAGAAAGATCGATTCTACGTAGTGGCCCTGGACCCTAGCCTGGGCACAGGTGGTGATCCAGCTGCCATCCAAGTATTTGACGCCAACACCACAGAACAAGTGGCTGAATGGCGACATAATCGTACTACCATACCAGAACAAGTGCGTATCCTAGCTGACATTTGCCGACACATCAATGAAACTGTAAAAGATTCTAAAAACATTTACTACACCGTAGAAAACAATACCATTGGCGAAGCCGCACTGATATCCATAGCAGAGTACGGCGAAGAAAACATACAGGGCTATTTCCTCAGCGAATCAGGTGGCAGTTCAGGCCGTAGATATCGCAAAGGGTTCAACACCTCCAACAAGCCCAAACTGGCTGCCTGCGCCAAGTTAAAAAATCTAATAGAAACAGGGCGCATGAAAATACATTCTTCCAGCCTGATCACTGAGCTCAAGAGCTTTATCGCTCACGGAGCCAGCTATGCGGCAAAGATAGGCGAAACCGATGATCTTGTGATGGCAACTTTGCTGGCTGTGCGCATGATGCAACTGCTACAGAGCTATCACACAGAGCTAGATACCCAACTGCGCGATCACAGCGACACGATCATTGAACCCATGCCCTTCATAGCTGCCTTCTAATAAATACAATACTATGAGTCAATCCAACACAGCCGCACAACAGTTATACGATTTGCTGGTCAGCAGAGATTTTGAACCTGAAGCTTTAGATTCTTTGGGCAAACCCGCTGACAATCCAGCTGATGCAGAGATCATCAGTTTTGATTATCAAACCGAACAGCAGGATTATGGTGCTGTGGTCATGGTGTTGGACGGCGAAAACAATCTAGATATCTACTTTGGTGACAACATGGGTCGCGCCATGGAAGGTGATGATCGCAAAGACTGGTATGATTTCCTGTATCTTGTGCGTATGTTTGCCAAACGCAATCTTTTGACGTTTAGTCTTAAAAATCTATCTAGACTCAAATACAACATGAAGACCATGGCTGCCGTCAAAGAAAGCATTTTTGAAAGCTACTATGGCACACGCAAAGTCAGCTACAGTGATCAGCCTCAAAAAACACGCCTGCGTATCAAACACAGCAGAGATCTCGAAGAAGGAGATGCTCGTTATCGCAACATTGAAAGCATCTACGTCGAAACAGCCGAAGGCGAAAGGTTCAAAGTTCCCAGCCGTAGTCTCATGCATGGACGTATGTTGGCACGACACGTGGCCGAAGGTGGTAATCCCTATGACGCATTTGGCCAACACATCAATGAAATAGTAAACGAAATGCGCACCTTGGCAAACTTTGTTCGCGCATCTAGACACAAGAACTACGATGGCAATGCGGCACACATGGTTGAAGCCGCTGTGCGTCACTACAACGAGCTCAAAGCCAAAGCCAAAAGATTGATTGGTCGTAGAGGATATCATGAAGAAAGAAACTCTTTTGATCCTGCACAGATAACTCCTGTGGACGAAGCAGTAGAAACCATACGTGAACTCTTTGTACAACAGAGTCTGGATCCAAGGATAGAACAAGCTCTGCCAGTGCTGGCAAAACTACAGGAAGTAGACATGAAAGAAGCTGATATATTTGAAACTTGGGCCAGCCGTGTCATGGAAGGCACATGGGCATTGCCTGACACACCCGAGTCAGCCAAAAAACTACAAGAGCTCATGAGCAAACCTCTCGTGGTCGGACCTGATGCTACCAATGCCACAGAACAACTGTATGATCTAGTGGGAGACGATCATTTGTTTGACATACTCACAGATATAGCTGACAAGAATCCAGATGCCAATGCCTGGGACGATCCTCGTGTGATGGAACGGTTGACAGCGTTGGGCATACCAGCAGATGCAGTACAAGCAGTTGACGACGAAAACTTAGATACTAATAACAATCAACAACCCGTCAGTGAAGGTCAATGTAACATGACCGCAGAAGGCACTATGTGCCCTGTACATGGCATGACCGAGTGCGGTATGTATGAATCCTTGAAGCTAGAAAGATTGCAATCACTCGCGGCAGTAAAATGAGCGGGTACCGAATCAATCATCAGCTTTGGCAAATACAGCCTTATTTTTCAGCTGAACGATTCCAAGAAATAAAACAACTCTATCGTAAAAGTCGCATGCCGTTTTCTATGCAGTATGATGACCGACTGCTCACACCCTGGAGCGACTCTCCTGAACTACAAGACATCGTACGCCAAGAACAAGAACGTATAAGTTCTACAATCAAACAAAACATACAACCACAGGTTGCTTATGTCAGTATCGATCTACCCGGCAGTTCAATAATGATGCACAGACTACATCCAGATATCTATGTACAAGTACAAATAGTGATGTCTGAAGATCCAGATGCTCGGATGAGTTTTGCATTTTGTCACGACAGAGAAGTCAACGAACAGTCTGAACTAGATTATCAACCCAACCGTAAACTGTCTATACATGATGTGGACATGGTTCATTACGAACCAAACACAGCATCTATCTATGTAAATGAACCAAGGGGGTTTAATGGCATGATACACCGAGTCCCTAACAACTCTATACGCGAAGTTTTAGTATTGAGTTATACTCGAGCATATTGAAACATCACACTGATTCTGGTATCCCAACTGCCATCTACTCGGTGCGGTTTGAGATCAGAATTTAGATTTATGTATCCATGATTGGGTTTGAACTCAATCTGTACCGGTGGGTCAACATGCAAAAATTTTGCACCCCTTGATACAAGATCATGGCTGACACTGTCTAAGTACGCTATTGTTTTGATGTTGCCGTCGTGGTGTTGAGGCGATCTTATTTCATCACCAAATGAAGAACTCAGATATACTTGATACGAAACAAAGATTTCTTTGGTATCAGCATGAGTTTGACATCCAAATGCAGGCAGATCCAGCCAATATTTGGCAGTCATGAAAGACAACGGTTCTTTGACAATGACTGCGAGTGCATCAGTCATGCCTTGGCCTATTTGAGTAATAAGGTCATATCCTGGACTGCTAGATGAAAGTTCTAATCGCTTTGCCAAGCCAATACAACCGAACATGTTGGTTTGCGTATCAATGATATCTTTCAATCGTTGATGTGTGTCATGACTGAAACATCGATCAACCTCCCATAGATTTGGCGCCACTGGATCTACCAAACTGATTTCGTCATAAATCTTGACTTGTTGTGCGTTTGTGTTATACTGTGTCATATGCTGATATTTAAACACAATACCCAAAGGTCTGAAGAAATTCTACCTTTTGACGTTGACAGTATAAATATCTATGCTACACTCAGTTGGGTGTATGCAAGGCATATATAGGCACATAAATTTCTTGAAAGGACAATTTCTATTATGGCATCATTAGCAGAAATCCGCGCACGACTCCAAGCCGCAGAGTCGAACAAAGGCGGTAATCAACAATCCGGCGGCGACAACGCAATCTACCCACACTGGAACATCGACGAAGGACAAAGCGCAACGCTTCGTTTCTTGCCTGACGGTGATTCAAAGAACACATTCTTCTGGGTTGAACGTGCGATGATCAAACTCCCATTCAATGGCATCAAAGGTGAAATGGACTCTAAACAAGTTCAAGTTCAAGTACCTTGCGTTGAGATGTGGGGAGAGGCTTGCCCAGTACTGGCAGAAGTACGCACATGGTTCAAAGACAAAGCTCTCGAAGACATGGGCCGTAAGTATTGGAAAAAGCGTAGTTACATCATGCAGGGTTTCGTTCGCGAGAACCCACTGTCTGATGACAAGAATCCTGAAAATCCGATCCGTCGATTCATCATTGGCCCTCAGATTTTCCAAACAATCAAATCAGCACTCATGGATCCAGAACTGGAAGAGTTGCCAACAGATTTGATGCGTGGTCTGGACTTCCGTATCACTAAAACATCAAAAGGTGGATACGCAGACTATTCAACTAGTAAATGGGCTCGTAAGGAAAGCGCATTGACTGAAGCCGAGCAGGCCGCGATTGAGGCTCACGGCTTGTTCAAGCTCTCCGACTTCCTTCCTAAGAAACCATCAGAGGCCGAACTCAAAGTTATCAAAGAAATGTTTGAAGCTTCGGTTGATGGCAAACCTTACGATCCCGACCGTTGGGGTGCCTACTTCCGCCCTGCTGGTGTTGCCGCTCCGCAAGGTTCTTCCACAGGCTCTGAAACTGTAGCAGAACAAGCCGCACCAGTGGAGAAGTCAGCACCTGTTTCTTCTACCAGCTCGTTTGATGACGAGGATGACGCACCTGCCGCAACGGCACCAGTGCAGAAGCCAGCCGCTTCGGGCCAAAAAGCCGAAGATATCTTGGCAATGATCCGTGCTCGTCAAAAGCAGTAATACATACGAGTGTTCTACACAAGGGCCCAAGGCCCTTGTGTTTCTTCTCAAACAATAGGTGAAACATGGGCAAACCATTTGACGTATCAAAGTTCCGTAAGGAAATCACAAAATCAATCGATGGTCTCAGCATCGGTTTTAACGATCCAACAGACTGGATCTCAACAGGCAACTATGCCTTGAACTATCTGATCTCAGGTGACTTCAACAAAGGTATTCCTTTGGGTAAGGTCACTGTATTTGCTGGAGAATCCGGCGCAGGTAAATCATATATCTGCAGTGGCAATATCGTCAAGAACGCACAAGAGCAAGGCATCTTTGTTGTGTTGATTGACTCAGAGAACGCACTTGATGAAGATTGGCTCAAAGCATTAGGTGTCGACACTTCAGAAAGCAAACTGCTCAAACTCAGCATGGCCATGATCGATGACGTGGCCAAGACTATCAGCACATTCATGAGTGACTACAAGGCCCTGCCAGATGGTGAGCGTCCCAAGGTTCTGTTTGTGATTGACAGCTTGGGTATGTTGCTCACCCCCACAGACATCAATCAGTTTGACAGCGGTGATTTGAAAGGCGATCTAGGTCGCAAGCCCAAGGCGCTGACAGCACTTGTGCGTAACTGCGTCAACATGTTTGGTAGCTACAATGTGGGCTTGGTGTGTACTAACCATACCTATGCGTCACAAGACATGTTTGATCCAGATGACAAGATCTCAGGTGGTCAAGGCTTTATCTATGCCAGCTCAATTGTTGTAGCCATGAAGAAACTAAAACTCAAAGAAGACGAAGAAGGTAACAAGATTTCTGATGTCATGGGTATCCGCGCCGCTTGCAAGGTCATGAAGACACGCTATGCTAAACCTTTTGAAGGTGTGCAAGTCAAGATTCCCTATGAAACAGGTATGAATCCGTACTCTGGACTCACTGATCTTGCAGAGAAAAAAGGTCTGCTAAAGAAAGATGGCAACAGACTCATGTTTGTCACCAGCGAGGGAGAGATCATCAAACACTTCCGCAAGGCCTGGGAATCAAATGAAGATGGCTGCCTTGACAAAGTCATGGTAGACTTTAAAAATCAAAAGACTGAGGTAAGTACAGCTGAATCAGATACGGAGGAATAACCTGATGCCAGTTGAATTAGCAAGCGAAATTTGGACCGAAGTCAAAAGATATATCAATGCTGTGGATCGTAACGAAGCCGCAGAAACAGTGGTCAATATTCTCATTGACAATGATGTCGATGCAGAAGACATCAAAGCCGCCTTCAAAGGAGACGGTGATATAAAACGTGCTCTTGCAGACTATCTCAAAGAAGAGGAAGAACTTGAAGAAGAGGACGAAGATCCTTATGACGATGATGATTACTGATGTTAGGCAAAGTATTCCCAATCAAAACGTCCACTGCATGTAGATTAAAATGGTCCTGGAGTACATTATATCTAAATAGCGGTCAAACTTCTTCGTGCCATCGAGCCAGTCATGGCATGATTGAAGTAGATGATTTTGAAAACTTTCATAATACCAAAAACAAACTAAGAGCTCGGCAGGCAATGCTAGATTCGCAATGGCCCGGTCAGGGTTGCGAATACTGCCGAGATATCGAAGTAGCCGGTGGAATCAGCGACCGACTGTTCCAGAATCAGATTCCTGATGTGTATCCAAAAGAACTTGATCAAGATCCAACCTTAATCAATGTTACTCCTGCAATATTAGAAGTATTTTTTTCTAACACATGTAATCTTAAATGCATTTATTGTGAAGCAAGTTTAAGTTCTGCCATACAAGCCGAAGATAAAAAGTTTGGAGGCAGTATGCTCAAGGATCTACGGTTTGTTGAAAACAATAAGTATCAAGATCTTGCACCAAAGTTTTGGCAATGGTTTGAAAAAAACTATCTTTCTTTGCAAAGGTTACAAATACTTGGAGGCGAGCCTTTACTGCAAAAAGACTTTTTCAAGTTGCTTGAGTTCTTTGAACATAATCCACATCCAGAGTTGGAGTTTAATATAGTCACTAATCTCAGTGTTCCTCGTACCATTGTCAACAAAGCATCTGAGCAAATGAAATACTTGGTTGAATCTAAAAAGCTCAAAAGAGTTGATGTACAAGCAAGTATTGATTGTTGGGGGCCTGGGCAGGCCTATGTTAGATCAGGACTAGATTTATCGTTGTTTGAAGAAAATCTAAAATCGCTGATTGACAAGGAAAGTTTTAGAATCGGGCTGTTGTCAACTATCTGTTCGTTGACTATTCCAGAGATGCAGGCATTGATGGATAAACATCGTGAATGGGGGACCAAACAAGAGATTTTTTGGTATATGCACTTGGTCTTGCCTGAAGATAGTATTTTTAGTCCTTCAATTTTTGGATCAGATCTTCTTGTGAAACAGTTAGGCATATTGTATAATCAACTATCAGGTGATTCTTGGGACCAAAAACAAACACAATCTGTTCTTTTAGGGATCATAAAAAAAGTTAAATCAGTTAAGTGTGACAACAAAGCAAAACAAATGGAGTTGATTGAATACCTTGATCAAGTTGATCAACGACGAGGCACTGATTGGAGACAAAGTTTTTCTTGGATAGAAAAAGAGTTGGGCAATGTGGTATAGTAAAGTAACAGCTAGCCTTGCCAACATACCTGACTTTATACAGCACTATGAGCGAGAGCTTGAGGAGGCCAAAAAGGAATGTCGGGTGGGCGGAATGATTGAACGAAACATCAAAGAACTACCGGGTATCACAGAACATCGGTTCAATCAACTACAAGAGATAGAAGCCGTGTTAAACTATCTCAACATACAACTTCGCAAGATCCGCCGTAGACATTTCCAAAAGTATTTAGAAGCCTATGCCCGTGCGTTGACCAGTAGAGATGCTGAGAAGTATGTAGATGGCGAAGATGAAGTCATAGATTTTGAAACTATCATCAACGAAGTAGCACTGTTGCGCAATCGTTGGCTAGGCATCATGAAAGGCCTAGACACCAAACAATGGCAAATGGGTCATATCGTTCGATTGCGTACAGCAGGCATGGAAGATATACAAGTATGACCGCAGAAGTTTTGTTGCCCGGAGTCCAGTTTCTTGACAGGCTATCACGAGAAGGTGGCATAGTTCGATATGCCATCTGGAAAGAGATACCAGCAGACAGCCTTAGAGATGGTAGTGTAGCGAATACATTCGAGCATGATTTAAGAGCCAATAATATTTCTTGGGCAGATTTAAAAAATTTTATCTGGGTATTTGATCTCAAACCCGAAGGAATCTCTGCAGAAGATTTTTATAACTTTTACAAATATTTGGTATACAAGTGTGATGTGCCTCCTAAGAACATCCGCGTGGTGTTTAGTTGTGTGGAAAATGTAGACACTTTGCCATATCCAGCGATTTGTTTGCCTGACAGATTAATCTACAACGGCAACTGGTACATGCATCTAGAGCACTATCACATAGACTGGACAACTGTGCCCATGACACATCGACTGGTGTGTCTCATGAGGAGGCCCAGTGTCAGCAGAGGAAATCTTGCCAAAAGATTGTTTTCAAAAATCAACCCAAACGACATCATAATGACATTTGGGACCAATGGCGTGGATCCCAGAGATGAAATCAAACAACTGATTTATCCACATCCTTATCCAATGATCGTGGATCGCCCCATGGCCGATCATGTATTCCAACATCGCATAGATCATGATTTGTTTTATCGAGCCCCGGTAAATCTCATTCCTGAAAGTTCCAGCCAGATTGATTCCAACACCTGGCGCAGTATTTTTATCACAGAAAAAACGTTCAAGGCCTTTGCTTGGCATCAGTTTCCTGTCTGGTACGCTGTTCCTGGTCTGGTCACTGAAGTCAGAAACATGGGGTTTGATGTGTTTGACGATGTGTTTGACGATCATGCCTATGATCAAACACAGGATCCTTGGGTGAGAATGACTCAAGTAGTCCAGCTGGTGGCTCGTGTTTGCAAACAAGACAACTTGTTGTCATTGCGAAAACAACACTGGGCAAGACTTGAAAAAAATGCTGACCTGGTCAAACACATACATACCACTGCACTTGAAAAACACACACAAGCTCTAGACGGACTAATCAATGGCATATTTTAAAAACGCACAAGAAAGTCATCAGCACAGTCTTGAAACGCTGAATGAGTTATACGAGCACGACGATTTTATGGAAAGCATAGGTCGTGTAGTGGACCTTGGCTGTGGATCTGAAGCACTGGATCTACAATGGTGGGCCACACGCACCACCAGAGACGACGAACCGTTGCCGTTGAAGATACAATGCACGGGCATGGATCTCGTTGACAGCTTGTCAAGAGAAGCCAAAGAAGTAGCATCATACCAACAGGTTGATCTTGAAACGATCGCCCAGGTCAAAAAATCCTATGATGTTTTGTGGTGTCATGATACCTTCCAATACATGATCAATCCACTGAAAACACTGGGCAACTGGTGGCACCTGGCGGCCGACGGTGGTATGTTGGTTCTGATCGTGCCACAGACTACCAATGTTGAATTCAATCGGTTGGCATTTGACCAACCATCGGGTTGTTACTACAATCATACTTTAGTCAGCCTCATACACATGCTGGCTGTCAATGGGTGGGATTGCAGTTCGGGATTTTTTTCAAAACGCCCCAATGACCCTTGGTTACGGGCCATAGTGTACCGTGGCAGCCAACCGCCACGAGATCCCAAACAGACTTCTTGGTATACATTGGCCGAAGCTGGAGTATTACCTTCCAGTGCCGTAGAAAGTATCAATCGTTTTGGTCGTGTGCGCCAACAAGATTTATTGTTACCTTGGCTTGATAAAAGTCTTACCTGGTTTGGTCAACAATAGTTGGCAATAATATACCCAGATAAATAACCCACAGGAGGAAGCATGGGTTACAGCAATCTAATCACACGGGCAGTGGCTACAGTGATGCCAGACTTTGTCAAACGAACAAAGCCTACGGTATTAGAACTAGGCAATCAGACACTTAAAAATACCAAAGCTAGAAATCAAGTCTATGCCGAGCTAGGTATAGCTCCGCCAGCAGAGCTATCAAGTACCGCAGATTTTTATCGTAGTCTAGGATTCAGTAGATATCTAGCCATAGATGTCAACACTGAACGTGATGCCATAGCCATGGATCTCAACGTAGATATTCCCAAGACCTACAACTTTCACGAACAGTTTGACCTTGTTACAAACAATGGCACTGGTGAACATGTTTTTAATCAGTACATGGTGTTTAAAAATGCACACGACCTTTGTAAAACAGGTGGGTATATGATACATGTATTGCCTTTTTATCGTTGGGTAGATCACGGATTCTTCAACTACAATCCTAACTTGTTTCCTTGCCTGGCCAATCAGAATGGCTATGAGCTTCGTGAGCTTTGGATAGCAAGCAGTGACGCAGTTTATCTCCACAAACTAGATGTCTCGGCTCTGGGTCGCAACAAAGGATGGCGAAGCAAACTTGATCTTGATTCTTGGGAAAGTGATCCAATGGTTGCCGCTGTGTTTCGCAAGATAAGTGATGCTAAGTTTGAGATTCCTATACAGCATCTTTATGGCGGAGAGAATATCTCATCAGATGAAATCGCTGGCAAATACAAATGAATCTTGATGTAACACAATCAGTGACCAAGGATGATCTTATATTAGATCCTTGTCCTTATTTTTATATCAAAGATGCTTTACCTTGGAACTTGTACGATCAGCTGGTAGCAGAGTATCCTGAATCACACATGATGCAAGATGGTAAAACACATTTCCAAGCTCGCCGATACCGGCAACACGAGTTTGTACCTGGCACTATATCACCGCTATGGCAAGAGTTTGTGACCTACCACAATAGCCAAGGATACAAAAATCGAGTATTAGATCTTTTTGAACCAGCCATAGACAAATATTACCCAGAATTAAAAAACAGTCTTGCGACCTCTGCTGTGTCTGAAAGACATGCAGGACTACCGGGCACAGTACAAATGGAAGTGCAGTTTGTGTTGAACGGCCAACAAGAAACCACGGTACGCACCATACACATTGACAACAGCAGAGAACTGTTTGCTGGACTCTTATACATGCGTCGGTCAGAAGATATCAGCACTGGAGGTGACATACAGGTGTTTCGCAAAATAGTTGCCGCACCTGAGTTTACAGGCATACGAGAAGTGAATCCTGATCATGTGACCTTGGCTGGCACAGTGCCTTATCAAGCCAATACGATGATATTGTTTTTGAATACTGCTGACACATTACACGGAGTCACACCGCGCATTGGTGCTAACTGTGTTCGCAGATACGTTAACATTGATGCGCACCAAGACCGAAAGCTATTTAGACTATGAGCATAATCAATCAAGATTATCAAAATCAAATACAGGCCATGCACGAGCGTGGTAAGTTTAACAATGGTGCCAAGCAGTTTAAGTTAGTTGACCCTTTTATACAACAATACTCGCCAAAGAACCTCATTGATTTTGGTTGTGGCAAAGGTGCATTGATAACCACCATCAAAGAACACCATCCCAACATAGACGTGTTCGGATACGATCCTGGAAATCCTGCTTTTTCTACCTTGCCCGACCGTGCGTTTGATGCTATCATATCCACTGATGCCATCGAACACATAGAACCTGAACACTTGACATCCAGTTTAAAAGTAATGAGCGATCGAATGGAACGCTGTGGGTTTTTTAGGATAGCTTGTTATTTGGCCAAAAAAAGTTTGCCCGACGGCAGAAACTGTCATCTCATAGTTAAAGAACCTGCATGGTGGCGAGAACAAATACTAGCACACATGTCTGTGAACATTGTATGGGAAAACATAACAGTGGTAGACAAAAGATACAAGCACCCTAACTTGTATGGTCATAACTACGATGTCATAATGGTGAAAAAAGCATGATATTGATAGTTGGTGACAGTTGGGGTTGTGGCGAATGGCCCCAACGGTATACAGGCCCCAATGATGTTTTGCACACTGGATTGTCAAGGTATATCAAAGAATCCGGGCGAGATGTGATAAATCTCAGTCGTGCCGGATCTAGCAACAAAGACACACTTGAAACTGTACATAGATTTTTTGACTCAGGCATTTCTAGATACCTTGTTTCTCCGGTAAAAAATATTTTGGTTTTTCAGACTGAATGGTACAGAGATTTTTCTCCTGCGACCTATCACATAGATTTTGATACCAGTCTAATAGATCCAATCGATGACAAAATATATCAGAGATTCATGAGTCAATTTTATTATGGGCTTCGAGACATTGCAAAAAAACATGGAGTAACAATCAATCTGATTGGTGGGGCGTCAGACACAGTATGGTTAGATCGTTTTAGTGATGAATACCCAGGAGTTTCTATAGCTTGTCAAAGTTTTACAAACTTATGCATCAATGATTGCCATAGAGTAGAAAAAGAAAACTTTTCTATCAGTTCCAAGGCTGCCGATTTTTTAAAATCTCATACTCAAGATCACTCAGTGATTGCATTGATTGAGTGCCTGATTGATAACACTCTTAGGAGACAGGAACTTTGGGATGCCAACCCAGATTACTTTTTTCCTGACGGAAAGCATGCCAACAGAAATGCACATAAAAAACTATTTGATTTTCTAATAGACACACAGGTTATAATATAGGTACATAAATATCACACTATGAATATGGTCATAACTACGATGTCATAATGGTGAAAACATAATGTCGGATTTCAGTGCTGAGTATTGGGACAAGATATCTCAAAATCGTTTATTGCATCAAGGTGGTAAATCTCATCGAGGTCGAACCATACGTTATTATGAATACCTAAAGCAAATTACTGAAACTTGTTGCATATCTTCTGTATTAGACTATGGCTGTGGTAGAGCACATCAATGGAGGGTTCCAATTATGGCACTTAAAGAAACTCCAATGTTGAAAGATTACTTAGGAGTGTCAAATGTGACTTGTTATGATCCTGCAGTAGCCGAATTCAGTGAGTTACCACCTGAGCAGCCATTTGATCTTGTAATCTGTACTGATGTACTGAGTTTGATCCCTTCGCTGGATTTACCATTGGTATTTCAACAAATTCATAAAAGATGCGGACAGGCAGTTTTTTTTGTAGTTCAAAGTGACATTGAACGTTCAAACAAAAAGTATCCTGACGGCAGTCCTAAACAGGTAACTATTAAATCTAGACAATGGTGGTTAGAAACTTTACAATCTAGTGCCGATTGGACTTCTAAAAAAATTTATTGGAAGTGGGCAGAGGACGGTCGTATTACAAAAGAAAAACTGACACCTTTAGATTTGTGAGATTTATATGAAAATAGTTATGGTAACTGGGGGGTTCGACCCTGTACACTCTGGGCATATTGCTTATTTTAAAGCCGCCCGAACCTTGGGAGACATGTTGATTGTGGGGCTCAACAGTGATGAATGGTTGACTCATAAAAAAGGTCGAGCCTTCATGCCCTGGAACGAACGTTTGGCAGTGATCAATAACCTGATCATGGTAGATGAAGTGTATACTTTTGATGATTCAGATGGATCAGCCAAGGCCTTTATACGTCAGGTCCGAGCACACTACCCCGATGCCGAACTGATCTTTGCCAACGGTGGTGACAGAACCGCCAAAAACATTCCTGAGATGGATGTAGACGATCCACGCTGTGAGTTTGTGTTTGGCGTGGGTGGTGAGGATAAGAAAAATTCTAGTTCTTGGATATTAGAAGAATGGCGAGCACCAAAAACAGAAAGACCATGGGGATACTATCGAGTGCTATATGAACCAAACTCAAAAGTCAAACTCAAAGAACTCACAGTGGATCCTGGTAAAACTCTGAGCATGCAACGCCACGAGGATAGAGGAGAACTATGGTTCGTCAGCGAAGGCGAAGCTACGTTATACACTATCAATAGAAAATCAGACGCAGAACTGCATGGTCGCTATACGCAGAATCAAATGATCGTGATCAACCGTCGAGAGTGGCATCAACTGGCCAATGAAAGCACTGTGCCTTTGAAAGTAATAGAAATACAGTACGGAGATCGATGCGAGGAAAGTGACATAGAACGACAATGAAAGACATCATACCTATCTTTATAGGCTACGATCCTCGAGAAGCCGTGGCCTATCATACCTGTGTAAACTCTATCATCCGTCATGCCACGCAACCAGTGGCCATACATCCTGTGGCACTGAACTTGTTTGCTGAATACAAAGAAACGCACGGCGATAACAGCAATCATTTTGTTTATACAAGATTTCTTGTACCTTGGCTCATGCACTGGTCAGGGTGGGCAATATTCATTGACGGAGATATGATCGTTCGAGATGATATCGCCAAGCTCTGGAATCTTAGACAATCAAACAAAGATGTCATGGTAGTCAAACATGATTACAAGACACGCATGCCAGTCAAATACATGGGAGCAAAAAATGAAGACTATCCTAGGAAAAATTGGTCTAGTGTTATTTTGTGGAACTGTAGTAGCTTTCCTAACAGAAAACTTACCCCTGAGTTCATTCAAAACGCCACCGGCAGTTTACTCCACCGTTTCACGTGGTTAGATGACGACCGCATAGGATCTTTGCCCGTTGAATGGAACTGGTTGCCCGACGAGTTTGGTCCAAACGAAAACGCCAAGCTGTTGCACTACACATTGGGCACACCTTGTTTTAACGAGTTTAAAGACACACCCATGGCCGAAGTGTGGCATCAAGAACATCAACTAACTGACCACTGTCAACAAACAACATGAGCGAAGAAGATCCACAAGAGCCAATCAAGCAACCGGTAGATCATAGAGCGATAGGCATTGACGAGTTACATTTATGTCCTCAATATCGAGACTATTTTAAAAAAGTTGTTTCGTGGGTAGAAGACCCCAACGGACATTTTGGCTCAACGGTAAAGCGCAAAGAAATGCTGTCCTGGCTCGACGACATCCGCGTCAATCAGTTGGTCGGGCTCAGTGAAAAAGAGGATATAACAGACAAGATGAAACAAAAAGGTGCGAAATGGGATGGAGTGGTACATGCATTTGTGCAAGGTTGCGCCGGGCGCATGAGCCCTTGGGTAGACATTGAACACACCAAGTTGCCCATAGCTCTCAGGAGCATAACAAAGAAAAAAATCATGATGGCCTGTGAACAGCAAGGTAGAGATTACTATTACATTGACACAGGTTATTTTGGCAATGGCAAGGTCAAAGATTATCATCGCGTCACTAAAAATGCCATGCAATGGCTAGGACCCACAGAAGATCGACCCACAGATAGATTAGAAAGATGCGGAGTCAAGATTGGAAGAATGAAATCCGGATCAAAGGTATTGATTTGCCCTCCCAGTGAAAAGGCCATGAAGTATTGGAATCTAGATCTTGATCAATGGCTAGACTCTACAGTACAAACCATCAGAGAACACACTGATCGAGAAATCGTGATACGCACCAAACAGCCCCGAAATGTAAGAGCCACAGTGGACACCATGGAAAACGCACTGAGTCAGGACGTCCATTGCTTGGTCACATTCAACTCCATTGCCGCTGTGGAGGCCTTGATCTACGGTAAACCTGTTTTTACCATGGGTCCCAACGCCGCACAGCCCTTGGCCAACACTGACTTGTCCAAGATCGAGACTCCTTTCTGCCCTGACCGAGACCAAGTACACCAGCTAATGGCTTGCTTGGCCTATCATCAGTTTACTCTTGAAGAAATGCGCACAGGGTATGCTTGGTCAGTGATCAACGGAAATACCTGATGAAACTCGCGGTATATCTTTCAGGGGTACCTGCTAAAGCCAAAAACGAGTTTAAAAGATCGATATTGACTCGGTTTGCCTACGGTGCCAAGAAAGCAGGCGATGAAGTGTTCTTGGTTGACCAACTGGCACCCATAGACTGCGACGTGGCAGTGATACAAGGATGGGTCAACAGTAAACAATCACCACATCTTGCTTTGCGCAGTGCGGTGATCAAACATCAACGAAAAAATAAAAACCATGTGATAGCCATTGACAGCAATCTTTATGGTTTCCTCGAACCCAATGATTTCAACAAATATCTTAGATACAGCGTCGGGGATGTTTTTCCTGATCGTGGATATTATTTTGATCGCGAAGTAGATCCCATACGTTGGTTCTCAATAAAATCTAACTACGGATTCGTTGAACGAAACTGGAACGTCAATGGTCAACACATACTGGTCACTCTGCAACGCAATGGAGGATGGAGCATGGGAGACATGCCCGTGCAACAATGGTTAGACGATATATTGCCTAAAATACGAGCCGTATCTGATAGGCGTATAGTCGTAAGACCACACCCAGGCAACATTGCCATAGTGCCAACTATACGATTTCCTAACTTGAAAAACATCTCCTGGAGTACTCACGCAGACCTAAGGGAAGATTTAAACAATGCCTGGGCCACTGTGACCTATAACTCTAGTCCAGGAGTGGCCAGTCTGTTGTGGGGAGTACCTGTATGGGTCACCGATCCAACTCCGACACGGAGTCAAGCCTGGCCCTATGCCTGCTCAGACCTTGGGCAGATAGAAAACCCCTTGCGACCTGACCGAGAAGAGTTTTATCATAAACTGGCACAGTGCCATTGGAATGCTGATGAGCTAGACTCTGGCGATGCTTGGAGATTCATGCGTCATCGTTTGCCAAACACTTGACTCCAATACGGAATCGAGCTGTTAAGCCCGTGATTTCTTTCGTAGTCGTCAGGCATGCTGTGCCCCAGTGCCTTGCGTTTGCTACCTTTCATGTGATCCATGTACTGTCCCAGCCTGCTGGCTATAAAAGGATGTCCAGGTCCTTTGCCGGGCAGTTCAGGACTGAGATTATGGAAAACAGTGCCACGTTCTTGTTGGAACTTTTTTCTAAGAACATCAAAAACAAAACTGTCGTGGAACTCTTTTAAATCAAATATGTTATCACTCATGTAAAGATCTCGCCACTGGATCATAAAATCCTGCAAATCCAAGTGCCGACGATTGTAAGCCACCCAGCCACATTCGCTGTGATATTTTTCTCTGCGACCCAAATAACAACACATGGCCCGACTGTTGCAAATCTCTGACAAGAAAGAATCAGGCACTGTAGCAAAGGTTTTGGTATCTGCGTCTAACCATATCACCCAGTCTGTGTCACAGTGCTCTACTGCATGTATCACTGCAAAGACCTTGTGGCTGAAACGCACAGCGTCCCATTTGAACGCATTATCTTTGAATGGCACACCTGTGTCCTTGGCAACCATTCCATTGGCCACAGGGTTGTTGGCATGGCGCTGTTTGAACTCCACTAGATCAGGTGATGATACCAGCAGGTCTCTTACCAATATGCGATTTGTTGCTGGCACCACGCAGTTTTCGGTATAAACATAAAGATTAATATCATGCGGCCAATGTTGATCAAAACTTTGGATCATGGTTCTTCCATAAAGATCCAAGCCCGACTGATTGAATGTGGTAACTATACTGTAACTCATTGTTGGATATTTAGTGATTAAAAATATAGCCTATTTTCCTTCCCAATGCGCTCTCAACAGCAGGCCAGTGATGGATGCCTTTCTTGACAGTTGTAACATTGGCAAGATTGTTGCACTAGAAAACTCCTGGACCGCAGATGCCGCAGTGATCTGGTCAGTGCTGTGGCACGGGCGCATGATGGCTAACCAACAGGTCTACGAACACTATCGAGCACAAAACAAACCTGTGATAGTGATAGATGTCGGTGCTCTTTATAGAGGACGCACCTGGAAGATAGCGATCAACAATATCAATGCTCTTGGTTATTATGGACATCAAGAAAATCTAGATTGGGATAGACCCAAGAAGTTGGGCATAAGTCTTGGACACACGCTGCCAGGAAATCCTGCTGTGCTGATCTGTCTACAGCACCAGACCAGTTTGCAAATGCAAGGAATCAATCACGAATCCTGGTTATATCAGCAGATCAACCAAATCCGATCAGCCACTGACAGACCTATATTGGTACGCCCTCATCCAAGATACAAGATCGCATTGAATAATCTGCCCAAAGGTGTTTCCATCGAAACACCGCAAAAACTAAAACAAACCTATGACAGTTTTGATCTAAGGTTTGATTATCAAGCCTTGGTCAACTATAACTCCGGACCAGGTATACAAGCAGGTATCGAAGGCTGTCCGGTGATAGTAGATTCATCAAGCCTGGCCTATCCAATCTCGATAACTACACAACAGATAGAGCAGAGGCCCGTGTGTGACAGATCTCAATGGTTGGCCGAAATATGTCACACTGAGTACACAGTAGAAGAAATAAAACAAGCACAATGGTTAAAAAGAATAGGCAGCAGGTTGCGCCAGAACCCATAGAAGTCATTGACTGCGCATGTCTCATACACGATGTGCAGTATCAATGGGATTATGTAGACAAACTTTACAACAGTCTTTGCCGCAACCTCACGCCCACGGTAAGGATGCACGTTTACACCGAAAAGCATAGGATAGTGCCCGGGCACATGATACACCATCCTTTGCAAGAGTGGGAAAACATACGAGGTCCCAAACGCAGTTGGTGGTACAAGATACAGTTGTTTGATCGTAGACAGCATGCAGGGCCCCTGTTGTACTTTGATCTAGACACGGTGATCGTGGGCAACATAGATTGGATCTGGCAGTTGCCCACTGATCGATTTTGGGCCGTGCAAGATTTCAAGTATCTATTCCGCCCCAGCAGATCTACCATAAACTCATCGGTCATGTGGTTTGATCCTGCTCGTTGGGATCACGTCTACAGAGAGTTTGATCCCAGTGATGTTGTACAAAAAAGGAATCGCTGGCACGGCGATCAAGATTACATACAGGAAAAAATGCCCCCAGGGCAAGTTGGTTATTTTGACACAGAGTTTGTGAAAAGCTGGCGCTGGGAACTACAAGACGGCGGCTACGATTTTAGATTCCGTAAACACAAAAATCCCGGTGCTGGCACATCGTTGCCCCCGCAGACCAGTGTTTTGATATTCCATGGCAGTCCAAAACCACACGAAATCTCGGACCCAACTGTTTTACAGCACTGGAAATAGACGTATAAATACTACACCAAACTTTATTGACTAAAAGGATTTATTATGAACGCAAACATACTTGGCAGGATATTTTCAACACCGGCAGCGGTAACAGCATTGTTCAACGGTGAAGAAGTGTTCAGTGGGCAAGTCGGACAAGGGGTTCCACTTGACACAGAAACAGATATTTTGTTATTTGATTGGAAAAATGCCACGGACGAAGCCACGGCATCAATGACCATCACAGTGACGTCTGGCGTGATTTCGGTTGGATCATGTCTTGGTGATGCAGGCATAGACATGCGTAAAAACATCCTAATCAATGGACAACCACCCGAACAACCTAGCTCGGATGTTGGTTTTGTTCTTACTCAAGACTGGGCCGGCTGGTTTTTTGAAATCAGCGCCGGAGAAACTATAACATTCAATCTGTTTAACTACAAGGTTGGAACCATAGTTTAACAAGACTTCCAGTCAGATAAAAAGGGCTATTTTTAGCCCTTTTTTTATGGTTGACACAAAATCCAATAAATGCTATACTAACCCTGTTCACTAGCAAAACGGGCAAAACCCAGATGTTGCATAAAAACAACACCAAAAAACCCAGGAAAAATACGGGGTTGACCAGAAATGCCCATTTTGCTATAATAATGGTATAGTAAGTAAACAAGGACGGCACATGATTTGGATTATGTATGTTGTTGTTTATTGGTCTTGTATAGCATAGATTCCGTATTGACATCAAAAGAGAATCCGCATACAATATTGTTTTGTAACGTCATTTTAGGAGCAGACTAAATGAGCACAGTTCGTATCATCCGCGGTGTATATCGCAACCAACCCATCGTCAACGCCACTTTTGCGTTGGTGAAAGATTTCACAACCAGTGCCAAAGGTAACTTTGTTACCGTTGCCAATGGTGATTATTTTCCGGGTTTCCCCAGTGAAATCCGCGTCAAAGTTGACAGTATCAATGACATTGAGTTTGTAGATGGAGGGCCCATGGGCAAAGCAGACAAAGTAGTAGAGTTCAAGAAACCCGTGAAAGTGGAAACTGACGAAGAAGTCATGGCTCGTATTGAACAGCGTTTCAACATCCTTGATGACATGACCAAGGCCGCTATTGCTGGCGACATCCGTGCTATGATCGTAGTTGGCCCTCCTGGTGTGGGCAAGAGCTACGGTGTTGAGTTCCAGCTAGAAAAGGCTGGATTGTTTGATCAACTGTCAGGTCGCAAGATCAAATATGAAGTGGTCAAAGGTGCAATGACTGCCATTGGTTTGTACTGCACTCTGTATCGTCACTCAGATCCCAACAATGTCCTTGTGTTTGACGACTGTGACAGCGTATTCCAAGATGATGTATCGTTGAACATCCTCAAGGCCGCCCTGGACTCAGGCAAGAAGCGTCGTATCTGCTGGAACTCAGACAGTGCCATGCTCCGTCGTGAAGGTGTACCAGATCAGTTCGACTTCAAAGGCAGTGCGATTTTTATTACCAACTTGAAGTTTGATCACCTCAAGTCAAAGAAACTGCAAGACCACTTAGAAGCCCTGCAAAGTCGTTGCCACTTCCTGGACTTGACTTTGGATACCATGCGTGACAAGTTCTTGCGCATCAAACAGATCTTCCGCCAAGGTCAGTTATTCAATGACTATGATTTTACGCCCGAGCAAGGTGATGAGATCTTGGCATTCATGGACGAGAACAAAGACAAACTCCGCGAAATGAGCCTGCGTATGGCGCTGAAGATTGCGGATCTTACCAAAGTGAGCGCCAACTGGCGAGCACTGGCAGAAAATACTGTTATGAAACACTAACAGTATCTTTGGAACGTCATTATAGTCTAGCTCCTAGGCGTTCCAACTTTACACAGGCAACCCTAAAAAGGTGCCTGTTTTTTTGACTTCTTAAATAAGTGCTGTATAATAATAGAATGAGAACTGCACGACTTATCATAAGCGACGAAGTCAATGTCAAAATCGAAGGGCTAGAACTAGATGCCAGACGAGCACTAGTCAACAAGTTCAAGTATGATGTTCCTTATGCCCGATACCTACCCGCAGTAAGGTTAGGTCGTTGGGATGGCAAAGTCAGCTTTTTCCAACTGGGTGGTAGCACTTATGTGAACCTACTACCCGAGATCATTCCTATCTTGGAAGAATACAACTACGACATTGAGCTAGACGATCGTAGAGAATACTCTACCACATTCGAGTTCGAGCAAGTACAGGAAGACTCGTTCCAAGATATCCTGTGGCCCAAAGGACATCCCAATGCCGGCGAACCCATCATGTTGCGTGACTATCAAGTAGACATCGTCAACAACTTCCTGGCCAACCCGCAGTGCCTACAAGAAGTGGCCACAGGTGCAGGTAAAACAATCATGACAGCCGCACTGAGCCATGCTGTCACGCCCTATGGTCGTAGCATCGTCATAGTGCCCAACAAGAGCCTTGTGACGCAGACAGAAAAGGACTACATCAACATGGAACTAGATGTGGGTGTGTTCTTTGGTGACCGCAAAGAGTTCGGCCGGCAACACACCATTTGTACCTGGCAAAGTCTAAATGTACTGTTAAAGAATACCAAGAATCAATCAGCAGAGATCACCATAGGTGAGTTTCTCGAAGGCGTAGTTTGCGTCATAGTTGATGAAGTACACATGGCCAAGGCTGATGCGTTGAAAACCCTGCTCACAGGGGTCATGGCGGAAGTGCCAATCCGCTGGGGATTGACTGGTACCATACCCAAAGAAGATTTTGAGTTCCAGGCCATACATGTTAGCATTGGCCCTGTTGTGAGTCGCTTGGCTGCCGCCGAGTTACAAGACAAAGGTGTGCTGGCACAATGCCATGTCAACGTAGTACAGCTGGTAGATCACGTGGAGTACAACAACTATCAATCAGAACTCAAGTACCTACTAGAAGAATCAGGACGGTTGGATACCATGGCCAGCCTGATACGGCAAGTCAATGAAACAGGCAACACCTTGGTGCTAGTAGATCGCATCACTGCTGGCCAGGAGTTAGTCAAGCGATTGGGAGAACGTGCTGTGTTTGTGTCAGGAGCTACCAAAGCAAAGGATAGACAAGATGAGTATGACGAAGTGGCTGAAGCTACCGATAAAATTATTGTTGCTACTTACGGCGTGGCCGCTGTTGGTATTAACATTCCTCGCATTTTCAATCTGGTTCTTGTGGAACCCGGAAAGAGCTTTGTCCGCGTTATACAGAGTATCGGGCGAGGTATTAGAAAAGCAGAAGACAAGGACTTCGTCCAAATCTGGGACATAACAAGCACCTGTAAGTTTGCCAAACGACACCTTACCAAGCGTAAGCAGTTTTACAAAGAAGCTCGCTATCCTTTTACACAAGAGAAACTAGAATGGCAAAAGTAATACCCATAGAATCTTTGCCCAACAATCTCTGTATGGCGCCGTTTACATACATTACGTTTGACTCTAATCATAATGTAAGTCCGTGCCCAGCACTGGGAGGAAGTTTATGGAACTTTCCTGACCAGTCACTGAGTGAAATTTGGAAGAATCAAGAATTTGAAGCGTTTAGACAAGGCATGCTAGAGAACAAAAAACAAAATGCTTGCCATCGTTGCTGGGGTGAAGAAGCAGTGGGACTTGCCAGTGAGCGAACCATGCTGTGGGATCCTGCAAAAGATCCACAAGGAACAAATACTACTCTGCTGGAAACTTCTAAAACACCTTCACAGATTATGACAACTGGTGAGTGGAAGAAAGGCCCAATGCAGGCAGCCATCAAAATCAGTAACGTATGTAATCTAAGGTGTCGTAGTTGTAACTCAGCAGACAGCGTTACCTTGTCTGTGGAAGGAAAGTATTTTGAAAAGACTTACGGGCTGAAAGATAACTTTTGGCTCAAAGACACCAAGAGCAGAACATTCACTGATGAACAAATTGATGAGATTGCTGACTTTTGTTCCAACTGTTCACGCATAGAATTCTACGGCGGCGAGCCATTGATAGACAAACAACTTCCTCGCTTGTTAAAAAAACTAGTAGACAAAGGCGTGTCGCGCAACATCAATATCAACGTCAGTACCAACGTCACCAACAAGATGGATGACGAGTTAATAGATACGCTGAGTCAGTTTGCACACTTCAATCTCAACTTGAGTATCGACGGGTGGGGCTCGCAGTTTGCGTATCTGAGACACCCTGCCAGCTGGGAAGATGTGTACGACAACATTCGTTGGTTTATCAGGCTCAGAGATTCTGGCCGGATTCCAATGTCAATACTGTCAGTAATTACTGTAACCTCAATGAATGTATTCTATCTGCCGGACTTGATTGCCCGGCTAAAGATTCATTTTGGATTAGACGTACACTTAATACTGTCCTATCATCCTTATTATTTCTCCGTTAAGAACATACCTGATGTCATAGCGGATCGTGTGGCAGATCGATTACAAAATTTTGAATTGCATGATCTACAGCCCGTGGTTAATTTACTCAAGCAACCACATGATCCAAAACTGTGGAAAGAGTTTCAGCAGTGGACATCAATAACAGATCAGTACAGAAAAGAAAGTTTTGCAGAAACATTTCCTGAGTTCTATCAATTGATTTGCAAACTAGATACAGATTTTAAAATTTAACATGGGTAAACTTTATCAACAGGTTGGGCGATATCTTCATGGTACGTTTGATGATATCATAGTTGAACTGGGCAGTGATCGTTGGGAGGGTAGCACAGCCTACTTTGCTGATCTAGCCAACACACATAACACCAGGCTGATCACGGTAGATCTTGATCCAGAAGCTTACCACCGGGTGACAAAAACTGTAAATAAGGATTACCTCAATAGAGTTGATTTTGTTTGTGCAGATGCCAGCCTTTGGTGCAAATCCTTTGACCTACTGTCTTTAAGAATCAAGGTATTGTATTTAGATAACTTTGATTGGGATTGGGAGCCCGATCGTTCCACCAACGAAATCCGTAAACAACAAGACTGGTATCGGACCAAAGGGCTGGAAATGACCAATCTTAACTGCCAAATCAATCACCAAAGTCAGATGATGTATCTACTGCCTTGTATGGCATCAAAGAGCATTGTGTGTATTGATGATACCTATGAATACAAGGGTGTATACATAGGCAAAGGAGGTTCGGTAGTGCCTTATCTGATGGCCAATGGTTATCAACTACTTAAATCTGGAGATTATGGAGTGATCCTTGGTCGCGGAACACGTAATAATATTGTATAATGAATGACATGAAAATATTGACACTAGACAACACAGCCTATGATTTAGATACGCTACCTGAAGAAGTGGATGACATGAGGTTTGCGATCCTGGATAACTCCGATCCATCAGATCCTGACTATCACTACATACCACTAATATTTTTAGAGAGCTTTAACTCACCGGCACTGGTCTTACAAATCGGAGAACACCGTGTGAAGATGCCCATTGATTGGCAAATCTTGATTGGAGAACCCGACCTTGGTGACTTGGAAATGCTACCATTGACATCAATCAACGATCGTGGGTTCAAAGCATTCCAGTTCAACCCATTGACCAGTTTCCGTCCTAGCTTCCTTGACATTGAAATAGTTGATGTGTATCATGATGTGGCCTGGTATGCTCCCAAACTCAAGAACGGGCAGATGCTGTGTATACCTCTTAACAATGATCCTGAACCTGACTGTGTTTACTTTGTCAAGGACATCAGCAGGAACTGCGAAATAGTTGACTACAACAAGGCTTGGTAATGGACAAACTGTCAATACAGAATGAGATGACACAGTTCGATCGTAAGAACCGAGACTTTTACAACGAGCTCACAGACGAAGAAAAGAAAAAGTTCTCCAACTATCTCATGATACGCTGGGGATCCAGTGTGCAAGGTTCAAGGGAACTGCAAGAGTTCTATGTCATAGCAACCAACGAAAGACTGAACAAACATTTCTTTGCCGTGAACAAACATCCCAAACTGCAATGGCTCATGGCTACGTCAGTGAGTCCAGGTATGGGCACACACAGGCATCAGTGGATAGCTCCCAAGAAAAAAGATTCAGGCAACAGTGAAGTAAAAAAAGCATTGATAGAGTTATATCCTGCAATGAAGATGAGTGACATTGATGCGTTGACTGCAATAACGACCAAAGCTGACATCAAAGAACTAATGAAGAATAGAGGAAAAACAGACTAATGTATTCAGTATATCAACATTGGGATCCGCTCAAGGTCTGCTTGGTTGGGCAAACATATCCGCCAGAGTTTTATTCCTGGATCAAAGATACCAACACAAGGAATCGTTTTGAAAAGCTGGCCGAAGAAACAGAAGAAGACTATCAAGGTCTTATCAAACTACTAACGGAGAAGTTTGGTGTTAAAGTACATCGTCCAAAGTTTCCACACAATCTAGATGAACTCTACATCGATGGAAAGTGGGTACAACCACCCACGGCTCCTAGAGACTATTTTTTAATGATCGAAGATCGTTTTTGGGTTCCGCAAGTGCCCAATGCCAGCCATGCATGGAGTGTGTTTTATAGACAAAACAAACCGGCACATTGTCCTGACTATGTTCGTCCCAGCGATTTCTATGAGGCTTGGCCCAATCATGCTGCCGAGATCAAAGAAAAGTTTGCGAGATTTTGTGCCATAGATCAAAAGCATCTTGATGGCAAACTTGGTTTTTATAACCATGTGTTTGATGAAATCCGCGAACAAGGCAATGAAATAGTTTACACAGATCTTGATTTTATCAATGGCTGTTTTGTAAGCCGCATCGGTGAAAACTTATTTTTTGCCACACAGACCTATCACGATGACAAACAGGCCATACTTGATCAAGTCAATCAACTGTTCCCTCGCACAGTCAATCGCGTAGTAAACTCAGGCGGCCACGGCGATGCTGTGTATTGTCCTGTCACACCTGGGTTGATTATCAGTCTCAACGATGTGCCCACTTACGCAGACACATTCCCAGGCTGGGAAGTGGTCTATTTGCCACCTTCTAACTATGCTCACATGCGTGAGTTTGAGTTTTCAATGAAGCGCAACAAAGGACGCTGGTTCATGCCAGGATTTGAACAGGACAACAACCTCATACACATGGTAGATCACTACTTTGATGAATGGGTAGGGCAAGTCAGTGAAACTGTGTTTGATGTCAATATCTTGATCGTGGATCCAAAAAACATTGTAGTCAGCACACATAATGATCGTGTGGAACAAGCCTGCGCTCGGCATGGCATCGAAGTTCATGTGGTGCCGTTCCGACACAAGTATTTTTGGGACTGTGGTATCCACTGTGTGACCAATGATATTTCGAGACAAGGCACTGTACAAAACTGGTTCAAATAAGCTATAATAAATTGTGCAAGCGGTAAAGTATACATGTCAGTATTGTAAAAAAGATTTCCAGAGAGAGACCAGCCTCTCTGTCCATCTCTGCGAACAAAAACAACGTTATCAAAGCAAAGACGAATCTGGAGTGCGATTGGGACTGCAAGCATATCTCAGATTCTATGAAATGACACAAGGCTCGGCCAAACTAAAAACGTTTGATGACTTTGCTACTAGTCCGTACTATCGAGCCTTTGTCAAGTTTGGTCGTCATTGTGTGGCCATCAACGCTGTGAATACTGCACGTTTCATTGACTGGGTAGTTGAAAAAAATAAAAAGATTGATCACTGGTGCAAAGATTCTATCTATACAGAATATCTCACCGATTACCTACGTCGAGAATCAGTGACAGATGCGCTGGCTCGTGCCATAGAATATTCTATCAAGTGGAATGAAACCCACGATCACCCTGCGCATGATTTCCTAAGATACGGCAACGACAATGCTGTGGCCTATGCAGTAAGCACAGGTCGTATCAGTGCCTGGGTGCTGTACAACTGCGAAAGTGGACAGGCTTGGTTAGAAAACATGGACCCTGATCAGACCAAAATCGTTTGGCCTTGGATTGACCCAGAGTTTTGGCAAAAGAAGTTTGGTGACTACCCAGCGGATCAAGAGTATGCCAAAGAAATGTTAAAGAAAGCAGGTTGGTAATGAGCGCAGACATCGACATAGACCTAGCTGACAGAGAACAAGTACTGAAGTTAATACAGCACACTCCAGCTCGACAAACAACTGATGGGCGGGTGCGGCGGCATAACTCGGGTGTGTACATCACAGACATACCTCGAGATCCTGTAAATGGATGTGCGGCCATAGACTATCAAGAAGCTGAACAACGTGGCTACTTCAAGATTGACTTGTTAAACATGACTGTGTATCAGCTGATACGAGATCAAGCACACTATGATGAAATGCTGGCTGCTCCTGTGCCTTGGCATAGGTTACAAGAACGCGAGTTTTGCGAAAAGATAGTACACATTGGCAATCATTATGATCTCGTTCAACAGTTACAGCCCGATAGTATACCCAGGATGGCCATGTTCCTTGCTGTGATACGCCCGGCCAAGCGACATCTAGCACAGGGCGGCTGGCCCGCGATCTCGCAAGACATTTGGACACGTCCTGCAGATGACAGTTATTTTTTCAAGAAAAGTCATGCAGTGGGCTACGCACAGCTGGTAGCCTTGCACATGAATCTAATCCATTTTGCGGACCAGGGTGATTGATTTACGTTTGCTTTTTTTGCGGGCGATGTCAATGAGACTGGTGCATGGACCGTGCAATATTTCCAGATCTTTGTTGACAAAAGTTCGTAGATAAGGGCGGAATACTTCCCAGTCCTGCTTGAGGAATATATTGATGGGTATGCTACGATTTGACTCCCACCACCACTGATTGGCCAGTTCTAAAAACAGCTTTTTAAGCTCAGCATGCTGTATATTTCCAAAGTCGTATATGGTCGTGACAGCGTCATCGCGATTTTGCACCACGCCAATGTATTCGTTACCGGCGTAGGTGCAAAAGGTTATGAAAGGATATCGTTCTGCTATTTTGGCGAAGATCTCTGTGCCCATAAATATCTTAAGGAATTATTATAATGTATTCTACCACTGCCTATTTATATCAGCAAAAACAACAGGTATTATTGATTGATACCAGTGGTGCTTACTTTGACCGGAGGTGGCAACCTGTGTACACAAAAAACTTAAAGATACATCGTGGCGTGGACAACGTCATACTATTTCAGTTCGTCAACCAAGACGAAAAGCCTGTGAATATCACGGGCAGTACCATTACATTTAGATTGATCAGTACCAACGGAGACATACTGTTGTTGACCAAAGATTTGGAAATCCTAAACGCCACCTATGGACGAGCCAAAGTAACACTACTGTCAACTGACTTAGATGAAATAGATGCACAACCTGTGGGCTGGAGCCTTGAGCGCAACACAGTGACCAGTGACCTTTATGAGCCTGTGTTTTCTGATGCATACTCAGGCGGCCGAGGCAAAGCTGATGTAGTAGACAGCGTGTACCCTGCTTTTGTGCCCAGCGAAATAATGACTGTGCCTACCAACCCAGAAATCAGTTTGGATAATCCCAATCGTAATCACACTTCGGCTGTGTATGTACAAGGACGGCCCCTGGTCACATTCCAGATGACTTTTGACAACTTTTCAGGCAACGTGAAACCACAAGGCTCTAACACACAACTGGGCCCATGGTATGACATTGGTAGCCAGCGTCAGTATATCAATAGAGAAGAACGTGATCATTGGAACATAGAAGGCTATCACAACTATGTGCGTTTTGAGATCAATCAATATGGATACAAAGCCAAGGTTGGCAATGTCATAGTCAGCGGCGGCACAGTTACAAATATCACCATGAACAACCAAGGTAGCCAGTGGTTGTCTACACCACTGCCCAACATTGATATCCACGGCGAAGGTACCGGAGCCACGGCCTATGCAGAAGCATCGGGTGGTAATGTCACTGGTGCTTTTGTCATCACCGGCGGCGAAGGCTATGTCAACAACCCCAACGCTGCCATCAACAATGGATTTATAACCAGCATCGCATTTAGATGAAGATACGTAAACTGGTAGTTTTTGGCGATAGTTGGAGCTATGGCGATGAACTGGTCGCACCAGAGTTTCGAGATCTGTCTGACGCAGATTTCAGAGACCATTATGATCAAAACAGACCTTATAGATTAGACCATTGTTATGCTGGACTAGTGGCCAAACATTTTGATCTAGAACTAGACAACATGGCCTTTCCTGGGTCCAGCCTGGAAAGCATGCGCTGGAACTTTATGTGGTACCTACGCAACGGACAAAGCACAGATGATGTGTTATTCCTAGTAGGTCACACAGATGCCACTCGTCAGAGCTGGTTCAATCCCTTGCACGAAATCAGTCGCAGAGATCCACAATGGAACAGACACATGCACGGCACCTGGCTCACTCAACCCAATCCTGACATTGATGACAACTGGTTTAAACTACAGAAACTTTGGTTGGGGATGAGCTTCCATACCGACTGGGCGGAATACAACTTCCAAACGTCAATCAACTTGTTTGATCAATCCACTAGCCGTTACGGCATACCAGTGGTACAGTTCTCGGTGTTGCCCAATCGCTATGGTGTCACGGTTCCCAGTCTGATCTATCCAGGACTGAGTTTCCGAGAAATACTACACCAAAAGAAAACCGATCTTGGAGTAGAACCATTTGCTCGAGGTGGTCATCCCAATGAAAAAGGCCATCAACTCATAGCAGATCACTTGATTGAACACATAAAATATGCTAAAATGTTAGAGTGATCGATGTCCTTTCTTATCTTCCCAACAAACGCAAAAGCACTAGCTCTGGCTGGATAAGCTTCAATGCTCCCTGTTGTGTACACAACGGTGAAAGTGCTGACCGGCGCCAGCGTGGTGGCATCAAGACCACAGATCAAGGATGGAGTTACCACTGCTTTAACTGTGGATTCACTGCCAGCTTTGTGTTGGGACGCAACTTGTCATTCAAGGCACGCAAACTATTGAGCTGGCTCAATGTAGATCGCAATGAGATCGAACGTATCAATCTTGAAAGTCTACGTCATCGCAATATCGAAGGCATACTCAATGAGAGACAACAGATATCACAAAAGTTACAGGGCATAGAGTTTGAAGATCGAGACTTGCCAGCAGACACACAACCTTTGAACGACATCGCGCAACAATATCTCAATGATCGTTGCATGCCCACAGACTATCCTTTCCTGTATAAAACCATGCCAAGGCCAGGTATCGTCATACCGTTTACACACGACAATCAAGTGGTTGGTCACACCACTAGATTCTTAGATGATCGTACACCCAAATACATACAAGACATACAGCATGGTTATGTGTTTGGTACAGATCTGCAACGTGACACTTGGCAACATGTGTTAGTCATGGAAGGTGTGTTTGACGCACTCAGTGTCAGCGGCCTAGCTGTGCTACATGCCGAAATCAATGATGCACAAGTAAAGTTGATACGCAGTCTAGGACGTGAAATCACAGTGGTTCCTGATCAAGATGAAGCAGGAATGAAGTTGGTAGATCGTGCTCTTGAACTGGGTTGGGCCGTGAGCATACCTAACTGGCCTGCAGATGTCAAAGACGTCAATGATGCTGTGCGCCGTTATGGTCGAACAGCCACGTTGTTGAGTATATTTGAAGCTAGAAATACAAATCGCATACGCATAGAGATGTCCAAGAAAAATCTTGTAAGGAAACTCCATGTCTAGATTGATCGTATACGGCGACAGCTATAGCACTCCGGGATTTTGTGTTGATCCGCAGGAATCATGGTGGGGTCTGATGGCGCAGGCCTTGCAAGTTGACTCGGTGGAAAACTACAGCTGGCCCGGAAATAACATAGACAGTATATCGCATCTCATCGTAGCCGGTGCAGGGTTCACACCCAATGACTATGTCGTGATAGGTGTGCCACCCATTGAACGTTTTACAGTGTATGACACTGAAGGCCAGCCTCCAAGATACCATAGATTCTTTGGTAATCTCAAGCTCATGGACCAGCCTGAACTACGCGAACACGATGGCTTGCGCCAAGTGACCACTCATCAACTGGGCAAAGGATACGTGATGAGTTGGAATCGCAGTTGGCAAGAAGCACAGACCTTGCGTGAGCTATTTTTACTGTCTAGGTATATCCTGGGATGGACACAGCGTTATCTGATTGTTAATCTAGCAGAACCTTTCCAACCCGAAACTGATTGGCCAGTGCTGGGTAACATACAAAGAAGGTTCCTGGCTGATCCACACAGCATCATATTCAATGATACCTATTATAGCATCAACAAAGGCGTTCATCGTCCTGTAGACTATGAACAGTTTGGTTGGCATGGGCACTATGGTGCTGATGGCAATCAACATTGGTGGGAACAAGTTCTGCAACCTAGGATCCAACAGTTGGGGTGGTTATGATTTACTTTGGCGGATGTAGTATCACAATGGGTGCCGGTTATCCAGCACAGCAACAAGATCATAGGATATATCCTAATCTAGTTGCAACAGCAATGAGATCTCACGCAGACAATCAGGCCGAAGGCGGATCCAGCAATCACAAGATCTTTATCCGTGCCGCCAAGGCATTGCTGGATAGAAATCATGACGCCTACATTGTTCAATGGAGTGCTTTGCATAGACATTGGGTATACCCAAGTCCCAAACAAGGATTCTATATTGGCAGCCACAGTGACAATAACATAGTGGATAGAACATTTGTTGCCCAGTATCAGTTGCTCAATCACGATTATAGTAATATAATGAACTTGATAGATTACACTAGAATACTACAACAAATGGCCGATGATGCCAGCAGTGATATTTGGTTTGTAAACGGCATGATTCCGTGGACCGAAGACATGCTCATAGGTGCAGATCACAGCGTGTATGCACAGAGCTTGTATCAAGGTCTGGCCGTGGCAGAGATTGAAGATTATAGCGAACGGTTAAGAAACAATCTTGAGTTGGTTGATTGGACACAATGGATCAACCCTTGGGTCAGCATCAATGACATGCAAAAGGACAACGCACCTCTAGACACACATCCAGGCCCAGACACACATGCTTTGGTCGCTGATATGATTTTAGATGTGATCGACGAAATAGATACATAAAACGAGAAGCCAATATGAAAGATTATCCAGTAGAAGTACAACGACTGTTTCTTGAGATCATGATGCAGGATGCACAGAGCTTTGTGCGTGTGCAAAACATCTACAATCCTGAAAACTTTGATCGTAGTTTGCGTTCGGCAGCCAAGTTTATACAAGAACATGCAGACAAACACAAGACATTGCCAGACCGCAAACAAGTGCGAGCAGTGACTAACATAGGCTTAGAAGAGATCCCGGACATCAACGAAGGGCATCTTGACTGGTTCATGGAAGAGTTTGAAGGCTTTACTCGCCGCCAAGAACTGGAACGTGCTATCTTGAAATCAGCAGACTTGCTGGAAAAAGGTAACTTTGATCCGGTAGAAAAGCTGATCAAAGATGCCGTACAAATATCACTGACCAAAGACTTAGGCACAGATTACTTTGACGATCCACGTGCTCGTTTGTTGGCATTGAAAAACAACAACGGACAAAACAGCACAGGTTGGCCCGCCCTGGATAGATTGCTGTACGGTGGATTCAATCGAGGAGAACTACAGATCTTTGCTGGCGGATCAGGCTCGGGCAAGAGTTTGTTCATGCAGAACTTGGCAGTGAACTGGGCACAGGCCGGACTCAATGGTTGTTATATCACACTGGAACTCAGTGAAGGTTTATGTTCAATGCGTATTGATTCAATGATGACCAATACTTCGGCCAAAGAGATTTTCCGAGACATTGACACAGTAGAAATGAAAGTCAAGATGATGCAGAAGAAGTCTGGCGCACTACAAATCAAGTACATGCCGGCACAAAGCACAGTGAACGACATCCGTGCATACTTAAAAGAACTGCAAGTCAAAACAGGCAAGCGTGTGGATTTTTTGTGTGTGGACTATTTGGATCTAATCATGCCTGTGAGTGCCAAGGTCAGCCCCAACGACTTGTTTGTCAAAGACAAATATGTTTCGGAAGAACTGCGTAACTTGGCCAAAGAACTCAATGTGTTGTTTGTCACAGCAAGTCAGTTGAATCGTGCGGCTGTGGAAGAGATTGAGTTCGATCACAGCCATATTTCGGGTGGTATTTCAAAGATCAACACAGCAGACAATGTGTTCGGTATCTTTACCAGCCGGGCTATGCGTGAGCGTGGACGTTATCAGATACAGTTGATGAAAACTCGTAGTAGTTCGGGCGTGGGGCAAAAGGTAGACTTAGAGTTTGATATTGAGAGCCTGAGAATCAGAGACTTGGCCGAAGACGAAGGATATCAAGAGTTCAAGAAACGAGCTCCTAGTATCTACGAAAGCATCAAGGCCAAGAGCAAACTTTCGGAAGAAGAAGCCAATGCAACCACACCTGATCAGCCAGGCAAGATCACAGCCGACGTACAAAGTAGCAAGCTCAAACAGCTATTGGGACAGATCAAGGCAAACTGAGATATTGATCTATACTCATAGATTTGACGTCTTTTCTGTGGCAGTGTAAGAACTGACTACCGTCTCTACTACACATTTCTCCATTGCCCAGTATCACTGATCCTGCGGTGTATTTTACTGGGCGGTCAACTATGAGATCGACATACTCACCTTCGCCTACACCCAACGTGATAAAATGTATGTACTGTTGTTTGTCTCTGCGAAATACTCTAGAGTTAGCTACGATGCCAGCAAACTCAAATCTGTCTAGATAGAGATTCTTTACTCCCATGTTGGGCAAGAATCCTGGCGAGTTCCAGCATCCATGTTCAAGAAAACTTTCTACAGGATCTTCTGTAAGCCAGTTTTCAAAGCCTAGTTCACGCAAATCCCATCCTGCTCGTTTGGCTTCATTTCGATAGACCCAACGAGCATAGGATCCTTGGCAATGTAGCAATGCCGCCCGCCAGAACTCGCGAGGATTATGGGCTTTCTGATAAGCCAGTGCCCAGATTAGCCTGCCAAGATTCACAGCATGTGCGCGACACAAACCAAAGCCTGACAGACTTTGCATTTCCTGATAGATTTCATGACGTCGTGGATGATCACCCAGTCGTGACATAAACTCCATTACTTTTTCTTCATTGCGTTTAGCAAATGCTCGACGATACATGTCAGCTTCATAAGCGTTGACAGATATCAGTTTCATTATTTTTTCTATGGCATCATCCTCGCAGACTATGGCAGAATCTTGCACAGTTTTTTTGGTCCAGTCGTGGAAGAAGCTGGCTTTTTTTCGACCCTCTACTGCCACCGGACGAACTAGAGCAGTAGCAAACACACAGTCTTCCACTGATGTAGGTTTGATAGCACGAAACAAACGTCTCATAGCCGGACTTTCTCCCTGTGTAACACCCAACACATCGCCTCGCTGTAGTAGGTCTGCTGTGAGGTCATCGGTTTTGGGATATTCGTGGATCATCCTAGTGGAATCTATTTCCATGAGTTGGCTCAATCCCCGATTGGCAAGAATGTCTACTTTGAGATGCTCGAGATCCTCTACTTCATTTTTATCTAACAAGATGAGATTGTCTTCTCGAAATAAACTTTTTGGTAGCTGTCGATCGAACACTATGATTCCGCCACAGTGCTTGCTCAGACAGCGTTTTTTGCCCATGAGTTTCTTTTCTATTCTTTTGGCTTCTTCAACATCAACACCAAGTTTGGCATAATCTATTTCTTTGGGCAGTCGGCCTTTGACCCCCAACCGTTTGGCTGCTTCACGACGTGCAGATTTTTCTTTGTACATCACGTAGTTTGATATTCTTGCTGTACGGCCGGGCCATGCATCAAATATTCTTTGCATGGCCAACTCTTGTTTGTGGTGCGGCACATCAATGTCAACGTCGGGTAAATCGTCTCGAAACGGATTGAGGAATCGCGCCAGCGGTATGTTCCATTCTATAGGATCAACGTCAGTGATACCCATGAGATAACAAACAAGACTTGACCCTGCTGATCCTCGAGTCATGTGTGGTATGTCTTGGTTTAAATCCAATACTCGTCGGATCTTGAGAAAGTAATCTGTGAATCGTTGATCTACAATGATACCAAATTCTTCTACTAGACGTTCTTGGTATTCTACAATGTCAGGGCAGGGCCTACGGAACTCTGCCATCAGTGCCTGTATATTTTCTAAGTCTGTTTTCATTTTATATGCCTTTAATGTGCCTGTGGCATATTTAATCTTAAATAGTTCTGATGATTAAAAATGGTGAGCCATGTATCAGCTGAAAGATATCAGGCATGTGCATTTAGAAATATCCAGCAGGTGTAATGCGGCCTGCCCGCTGTGCCCTAGGAACTTCTATGGGTATCCCTACAATGATGGCTATGTCGAACATGACATGACCCTAGACGAAGCACAAAAGATATTCACCAAAGATTTTTTAACCCAGATCAATGAAATCTATGTCAACGGAAACTTCGGCGATGCAGTAATGAACGCCGAAACTGTGCCCATTTTATCATATTTTCGAGAAACAAATCCGTTGTTGAAAATATCGATCAGCACCAATGGTGGGGCCAGAGATAGAGACTACTGGGAATCTCTGGCCCATTTAAATATCGTAGTGCTATTTTGCATTGACGGACTCGAAGACACGCACAGTCTTTATAGGCAAAACACTCTGTATTCCACTGTGATCCGTAACGCTGGAATCTTTATTGCCGCAGGTGGGCATGCTGTATGGAAAATGATTGAGTTTGATCATAATCAACACCAATGGGACCAAGCTCGTAAGTTATCAATGGCAATGGGTTTCCAAGAGTTTCGATTGGTCAATCATGGTCGAGATCAAGCCCCTGTTTTTAATAATCAAGGCCAGCTCACACATGTGATAGGAACTCCTACGCAAACAGATTTTAAAATATTGTTTGACAGCAGAAAAACCGATGAAGTCCTGTTGGAGGACATCGTGCCTGGGCGCAGTCCAAGACCTATAAAATGCCAGGTACAAAAAAGCAAATCCGTGTACATATCCAGTACCGGTGATGTGTATCCTTGTTGTTTTTTAGGATTCAATCCCAGAGAGTATGGACATGGCGCCTATCATCAAGCGGCCAATGCACAGATAAAAAAGATATTAAAACCCAATAACGCAGTTCAAAATGATTTGGAATCCTGCATTTCCTGGTTTGCAGACGTGGAAAAATCCTGGAAAATACCTGAGTTTGAGCAAGGTCGCCAGATCATTTGCAATGACGTTTGCGGACAAAGCCAATAAATATAATACAAAGGCTTTGTGATTATGCAAAAAAAGACCCGTAGTATACTAGAAGAACTTGATGCCATGTACATCGAGCGCGATCGCCGCCATGTCATTGAAAATCGTGCCAGCAACGTGATTGCCAGCGCCATTCGTCTCCTGGAGCAGATCGAACAAACCTACGATGCCGATCAAGCAGAAAATCTACAGCGCAAGCTGATAAATGCCATACGGATGCGCGATGCATCAAAGTTTACTCGTTCTGTAAGGCGCACCGATGAAGGTCAATGACATTGTCAATGAAGGTATCTGGAGTGATTTGAAAGCCCTGGGCAAAGCAAATAACGCACAGACCAAAAATGATATACAACAGGCCTTCAGTGGATTCAAAGGTTCTGTTACCCCTGAGTGGTATAAAAACTTAGCTGACAAAGTTTCCAAACAAAAAGGCATACAACAAACTGATCAACTGGCCAATGCCTGGACGGCAGCCTGGGCCAAGGAGTTTGAAAGAATGGAAACCGCGGCCGGTAAGCCATTTTCAGACGACGAGTATCGTGGATTATTCCGTGGTTGGTTAGAAAAAGCCGCCAAAGTCAATGTCAACGATGCTCCTTTGAAAACCTATATCAATGTACAAAGCACTCAAGCAGTAAAAAACTATTTGAATCAGCATTTTATTCCTCAGTACCTCAAAGCACAGAGCAATCCCATGTATGTGATACCCAATGGTACCGTGGTCAATACACAAACTACCGTGGGCAAAAAAAGCAGTCAAGTCAAATATACCTGGGATTCTACCAAAGGTCGTTTTGTTGATCCAAAAGGAGCCGAAGTACCTACCTATACTCAACTGCATGCAGATTTAGTACAACAGGCCATGGATCAAGCATCGGCAGCATCCACGGGTGTAACAACCATAGGAGGTGGCGGTGCGGCTACTGTCTGAAGGTGGCAACGTCTTCAAAGACAAAGACGGCAATCCACTCACACAACGAATCAATCAAAGCGATGTTGCGGCCACGATCATGTGGATCGAGCAACTCACTGGCTTGGAGTTTCCCCGCGAACGTTGGCTGGGTTCTACAGGCAAAGCCGTGACTTCCGGCGACATGGACCTGGCAGTGGATGCCAGCCAAATGTCCAAAGAACAGTTGGCAGCCCGTCTCACCCAGTGGGCACAGAGCCATGGAGAAGATCCCAAACTGTGGGTCAAGAAAGCTGGCGAAGTTCATCTCCGCACACCCATAGGCGGTGACCCCAAACGTGGATTCGTGCAAACAGATTTCATGTTCTTGCCCAACCTGGATTGGGGCACATTTTTTTACAATCAAGGCGAAAACTCAGCCTACAAAGGGTTGGTTCGTGCTGTGCTGATGAGTTCCATAGCCAAGACCAAGAATCTCAAAGTTGGAGTCAACGGCATGTTTGACCGTGCTACCAACAAGTTGTTGAGCCAGGATCCAGATGTAGTGGCCAAGGCCATACTCAATAAAAAAGCCACACGCAAAGACTTGAGCACTGTGGAATCAATCTATGCGGCCCTGAGCCGAGATCCTGAAAAAGAAAACAAGCTCAAAGACTTTCGCGAATATCTAGCTCAGCAAGGATTGCCTGACCCAGAAGCTCCAGTTTCTGAAAATGAAGTATCGTTTTTGAGTCGACTGCGTGATCGCATAGTAAACCAAGGCATGGTCATGATCATGGAAGGAGTGCGAATCGAGCACCCCGAGGACATGGTGTTTGACATGGGCAGTCGCGGTATCACCAGCGCACTGGATGGTATAGTGGCCACAGCACGTCAGCCCAGCACAGCCACAGTGAAATGGGACGGTCGTCCTGCCATCATATTTGGTCGCAAACCCAATGGAGATTTTGTACTCACAGACAAGGCTGGGTTCCTGGCCAAAGGCTATGATGGCTTGGCCACCAGTCCACAACAGATCGCACAGATCATGGGTCAACGTGGCGGTGAGCGAGGTGAACTCATAGCTCTGTACCAAAAACTGTTTCCATTGTTGAGAGCCGCAGTGCCACCAGACTTCCGTGGCTACATACAAGGTGACTTGTTGTACAGCAACACTCCGCCTGTAAACAACGGAGCCTATGTGTTCCAGCCCAACACAGTGACTTATTCAGTGCCTGTGGATTCAGAACTGGGCAAACAGGTTGGCGCCAGCGAAGTGGCCGTGGTCATACATACCGCTCTTGATGCACCAGGCGCCCAACCACAGCCCATACGTGCTGCCGAACTCAAACCCGTGCCAGGCTTGTTGATACTTGACCCTAGCCTCAAAGAACCCAGAGACATCAAGCTCAATGCCAGCACAGTCAAAGATTTAAAGACCATAGCTGCCACACAAGGCGCTGGTATCGATCAGCTATTTGATCCTCAGGAACTGCGGGCCCGCAAAATAACCAACCTTCCACAGCTGATGAAAACCTATATCAATGCTCGGGTGAGAGAAGGTAACTTCAACAATCTCATAGGTGGGTTTGGACCCTGGATCCAGGCCAAGGAACCTGCCAAAGCACCACGCATCTTTGAATGGGCCACAGAAAACAAAGCGGCCGTGGCCGCTGTATTCCAAGCGTTCTTAGACTTGAGCAGTCTTAAAAATGAACTGGTACGCCAGCTAGATGCACAAGCCCATGACGTGCAGGCATCCATCAACAACGAACCCGGGCATGAAGGCTATGTGGGCCAAGGCATGAAGTTCGTGGATCGCATGCGGTTTAGTGCGGCAAACTTTGCCCGCAACAATCCCGATTTGGCTTGATACTGCCCGATTTCTCCGTTCTGGTATAAATAAGTGTAGGGCAAAAGGCCCACAAATATAAGGAGATATATCATGGCAGGTTTTACAAGAGTCAATGGTGATTCACAACCAGTATTCGCACTAGACACACAAAATGGTCCAGTTGCACCTTCAACTTCGTTGGCAGGCGTTCCCGTCCAGCCACAAGGTCCAAAACTCGACTTCTTCCGTGCAGTTGCTAACAACAGCATCAACGGCGAAGGCGGTGTAGCAGAGTATGTTGCTAACGTGATCACAGCGATCCAGCAAACATCCACAGTTGCTATGTACCAAGTTGACGGCACAGCACTTTCTGTTGCTGTTTACCCAACAGGTGCTTTTGCTGATGCATCCGCTTTCTTAGCAGCCGCTAACATCACCTACACTGGTTTCCAACTCAACAGCGCAACAGCCAACGGTTTCAAACTGTCTGCTTAATCGCGTTTAGCTCGAACCTAAAAAGCCCTAGTTCTTTAACTAGGGTTTTTTTACGGCTTAAATACCTGCATGAGCGGAGAATACGTTTTTGAAAGCCCCGACGGTGGACACACAGTATACCGTCGGCATGTGGGCAAGCAAGACAGAGAACTGGTTAAAGTCAGTCCGGAAAAGCAAAGCACTATGGAAATGATCAGAGAAGACAAACTCTGGGGAGGTATCCGACGTGCTGCCAAGACAGATCCTGCGCTCAAAGAAATGTTAGATCAGGTCCGGGTATATTATGAACTCAAGCACAATGCGGAAAGTTGAATGTTTGTGCTTGTTTGACATCACTGCTACGGCTGTAAATGGAACTCAACGCAACATACAATATCCTTATACCACTAAAAACGGTATACAAATAAATGATTCCAAAGAACTTGCACAAGCTCGAAATCAGCAACGCAATCTTGACACCATACTACAGTTGATAGGCATGCGCACACAGATATTTGAAATCACCAATCCTGAACTGGTCACAGATGTTCCTGCGGAGTTTGCTTGGGCTGGCACAGATATGCGTGTGTGGCGCTTTACCTTTGAAATAGAACCACAGTCGCAGTGGTTGGTAGACGACGACGAGTTTTGGATATTGAAAAACGACAGTGATCGCACTCCCATGCTCGTGGGCCTGGAGGAAACAGCCCAAATGGAACCTTGGTTGGTCACACAAGGTTCAGACATCAACATCATTTATCATGCCCAAGACAATAAATAAACAGTCAACCAGGAAAGACCCCAATGGAAACAACGGACATCGAAAAGAAAAGTCTAGAAACACACGTGGAACTGTGCGCCCAGAGATACAAGTATCTGGAGGAAAAGCTGGAAGCAGTGGAGCAGACCGTGATAAATCTAAACTCAGTGATTCGCGAAGTACACGACATGGTACACGTAATGAGTCAACGCAACACCGATCGTCTGATCAACTGGGGAATCGGAATCATAGTATTCCTGTCCGGCATAGTGGGGTGGTTCCTCACACACTACGTACTAAAATAAGCGAGCGCCAGGCCCAGCTCATGCTGGAAAGATTGGCTCGAGACCATCTAATAAACAACTCCAACGCTATCATGCGCTTGGACGACAAAATCCGAGCGTTTGGCAAATATACCATAACAAAAAATCAACGCAGTTATCAAGTCTATCGTGGTGCCACTTTGGCAGCAGAACCCAGTTCCAGCAAGGTAGCATTGAGCTGGTGTGTGGCAGACAAGTACGGCAAAGATAGCTTGGCAAATGAATTGATAACACTGGATCATGAAATAGAACGCAGATCTGATGAAATCATGTATTACCGCAATACCCTGGCAAACAGCACGGATTCTTTGCTGAAATTCGTGACTGCAGACCGGCTGGCTGAAAGTCTAGCTCGTTTAAAATACGCCCAAGAACAGTTGGATAAATGTGTAAATCTGGCTAAATACTGGCAACAAAAAGGATTCAAAGATGAAACTGCAAGAATTGGAATCAAAAACCAAAACACAACAAAGTCTGAAAGTATTTGAAAGTCACTTTGGTCAGACATTGGCCATTGATGCTATCACACACAGTCAGGCACAAACCATGCTCAAGCGTGTGCGTGGGTTGATTCGTGAGTATCGCGAAACATCTGATTTTCATCGTAGTGAGCGCAATCCTGCATATATCAAACTGGTCGTGATGGAACGTGCTCTCGAGGGACGTGTCAAAGAATCACAACCTGGTGCCGCTCCAGGCATGGCCATGGCACAGCAAGATCCACAACAAGCCGCGGCAGCCGCAATGGACGGCAATCTAGCCAAAGGCGTGGCCAAAGTTGCCACAGGCACAGGTCAAGGTGGGCAAGCTGCCAAGTTGACCAAGGCCATACAAAGCACAGTGGCTGGCAAAACACTAGACGCTGGCAGCAAGGCCGCATTGGCCCAGCAAATGACTGGCATGGCCAATGTCATGAAAGATCCAACACAGGCTGGTAAACTCCAGCAGATGTTGAAAACAGCTTCAGCCAAGGCTGCCACCACACCTGGTCAGATGCAAGAAGCACGTCGTCGCAAGAAACTGCGCGAAGCCAGCGACTTGCAACAGGCGCAGGTCGTACTGGCCGCACAAGACATGGTCGATCAGATACAGAAAATGATCGAACAAGTGTCAGCCATGCAGTTCAAAGATCTACCAGCTCTTGTAGATTCAATCCGCAATGATGTTGGCATGGATCAAGCACAACAGTTTAACAATGATGTCACAGCCGCACTACAAGGTCTTATCCAGGGCCTCCAGGGTAGCAAGACCCAACTGGAAACCGCACAAGGTGTACTCACAGGCCAAGCCCCAGTGGTACCCGGACAAGATGCTGGTGCCGCAGGAGCCGCTCCCATTCCTGGAAGCGATGTACCCGGTGCTGACACTGGTGAAGAAGACGCAGATCTAAGCCTTGATGCCAATCTAGATTTGGATGCTGATGAAGAACTTCCACCAGCCAAAGCTCTAGGCCGCGAGCGTAGATAACATGTTGATCCGAGAATTCCGGGATCCAGATGCAACCAAACTGGCCGCCATAGGCCAGTTTTTGCTTAAACGAGCACAGGACACTGATGCCATCAAACCTATGAACGTTGATGCCTTCGTGAATCTTGCTCATGAAAATGGCATCAACTTGACGGCTGAACGCCTGGAAACATTGAGTGTGCAACCACCTCTCAATGGAGTCATTGACTCTATCCAAAACGGCGAGATCATTTGGAAAGGCTCAAAGACTCCACAGGCCGGAGATCAGAAAATGAGCGTGGATCAGGCTCGTAAAACCGTGAACCAAATGGCCAAACGTGCCATTGATATCTAGTAAATAATCAAGTATAATAAAGCAAGGAGGTTCTTATGGCATACAGCGATAAGGTCATAGATCATTATGAAAACCCGAGAAACGTTGGATCCTTTGGCAAAGACGATAATAGTGTTGGCACTGGTATGGTTGGTGCTCCTGCTTGCGGTGATGTCATGAAACTACAGATCAAGGTCAACGACAATGGTATCATTGAAGACGCAAAATTCAAAACTTATGGATGCGGTTCAGCGATTGCATCAAGTTCACTCGTTACCGAGTGGGTCAAGGGTAAAACGCTGGACGAAGCAGGATCGATTAAGAATTCTGCGATCGCAGAGGAACTTTCTCTTCCGCCGGTTAAAATCCATTGTTCGATTCTTGCGGAAGACGCAATAAAAGCCGCGATTGAAGACTATAGAAAAAAACATCAGGACTAAATGGATTGTATAAACGTCACTGACAGCGAAGTGGTCGTACAACTCACAGATTATATCAAACATGACGGATATGTGCATCATCTGCCAGAGCTGTATAGAACTCTCTATCAGCTCAGTGATGTGATCAGCACTCGCACAGTGAGATTTATGTCTCACGAAACAGAGCCTTTTAGGATGGTAGCATTTGACCGTGTGCTTGAGCACTTGGCCACTTCCATGAGATTGCCACAGCACAGATTGATACTGGATACCTATGATCATGTGCCAAGGTTTGAAACGCCTTGGGCCACGGTGGTCACTAGACCCAGCACAAGTTTAACAGCAGTGATGTATGATGTTGAAGTTGACAAATGTGTGAGAAATCCCAACGCCAGACTGTTTGGTGGATTCTTTGGAAGATTCACTCCGCATAGATTTTTGATGGCGTATTTTTTAGAAACAGAGATGGCACAACACAGTGTTGTGGCTTTCCAACCCAAGCTAGAATGGGCCGAGTATGAGTTTGAATCAGTCAAGAAATGGTTTGTTAAAGAACTAGATTGGTTACGCTCAAGACAGGAAATCAATGCCACCCTGGAAGGTGGCTACAACGGGCGAGTGGATGGCTTTAACTGTTTACCAGACTACCACAATGTTTTTCCTTTGTATCACATTGAAGTGGTGCTAGAAACCAATGTGTATGAGTGTGGTTGGTGGACGGAAAAAACTGCAAAATGTCTGATATCAGGCAAACCTTTTATTTTGTTAGGAACACCTGGACAGTTGGTTGAACTTAGGCGCCTGGGATTCAAGACGTTTGATCCTTGGATCAATGAGAGCTATGACAGCGAGCCAAACGCAGAAAAACGTTTTGATATGATCAAAGAAGAAATGCAACGCCTGGCATCTTTGGACAATGATACTAGACACAAAATGCTAGACGGAATAAATGCCATTGCAGATTACAATCGAGACAACTATCGCAGATTGATTGAAGAGTATTTTAAACAAAAATGATCAATATCACTGACCTGGCCGCTTGCAAAATCAAAGAAAATCTAGCACGTCGTGGACGAGGCTTGGGCATCAAAGTTGGTGTAAAAACCACTGGTTGCTCTGGGCTTGCTTATGTGTTAGAATATGTTGATGTTGAGCAAGGACGAGAACATTGTATAGCACACTATGATGTCAATGGTGTGCGTGTTTACTTAGATCCCAAACACAAACCCTATCTTGAAGGTATGACCATGGACTGGGTTCGCAACGGACTCAACGAAGGATTTGACTTTATCAACCCCAATGAACGTGACCGCTGTGGATGCGGAGAAAGTTTTCGTGTATAATCCAAAATATGATTATCAACCGCTGAGTCGTACCAGCGAAGATGGTAAACGATTATATCTCACGCCCGATGGCAAAAAGTTACCCAGCGTAACTACCATCCTGGACCATACCAAACCCGAAGAAAAGAAACGTGCCCTTAACGAGTGGCGCCGACGTGTTGGCCATGCACAAGCGCAAGCCATTACCACAGAAGCCGCCAATCGCGGCACCAGGATGCACACTTACTTAGAACACTATGTCAAAACAGGCGAACTCAAAGAACGTGGATCCAACCCTTATAGTTGGGCCAGCCACGCCATGGCAGGCACGGTCATAGACAAGGGCTTGAAAAATGTACAAGAATTCTGGGGTGTAGAAATACCTTTGTATTTTCCCAAACTCTATGCAGGTACCTCAGACGGCGCGGGCATACATCTCACAGATGAAGCCATATTGGATTACAAGCAAACCAACAAGCCCAAACGCGAAGAATGGATCGAAGATTACAAACTACAGCTCGTGGCCTATGCTTTGGCGCACAATGAAGTCTACGGAACTAAAATCCGCAAGGGCGTGGTATTGATGTGTGTAAAACCCGAGCTAGATTCTCAGGGTAATGTGCTCACAGAACCACAATACCAAGAATTTGTGCTCAAAGAACAAGATTTTGACCACTGGGAACAGCAGTGGTGGAAGCGTTTGGAGCTCTATTACTTGACCAGCTAAATACGTGATCGGAGACAAGAATGGCAATAGTTCAGATATCACGTATTACCCAGCGCAAAGGACTCAGTGAAAACTTACCGCAACTAGCGGGTGCAGAGTTTGGATGGGTCATTGACGAGCGCAGGCTCTTTATCGGTAACGGCACCATACAAGAAGGTGCTCCTGCCATTGGCAACACTGAAATACTCACCGAATATTCTGATATATTTGCCATCGCTGGACTCTACACCTACAAAGGTGAAGCCGGCGGATACACAGTACAAACAGGCCCCACCACAGGTGACCCTGTCAAACGTACTTTACAATCAGTGCTGGATGAAACAGCGTCAGTCAAAGACTTTGGCGCCACCGGTGATGGTGACACCGATGACACAGACGCTATCAATCGCGCTTTGTATCAGATGTTCTGCAGAGAAAACAATCCACAGGTACGTCGTAGTTTGTTTTTTCCAGCAGGCGTGTATCGTGTAACAAACTCTATCAACATTCCACCCTATGCCAAGCTCTACGGTGAAGGTGGAGATAGTTCCATTATATTCTTGAATGCAGCCACAGACTCAACTTTTGGTCCTTACGTGGCTCGCACCGCAGACAGCTTACAACAAACTGGTGTCAACATCGGCAACAACGGTGCATCACCTCCTCAGAACGTTGAAATCTACAACATGGGTTTCCAAAGCGACGAAGAAGTAGATCTCTTCTTGGTCGAGGATGCCGAGCAAATCAGTTTCCAAGATGTCAGCTTCAACGGACCTTTTAGCCAAAGCTACATCGAAAATAATCCAGGACTGGTGACCACAGCTGACATCGCCTGTGTGCGTTTTGCCAGCACAGTTAGCTATATCACAAACACCGTGACATTTGATTCCTGCCATTTCACTGGCATGAGCTATGCATTCAATGCCGACGAGAACATCCAAGGTATCACAGTACAAAACTCTAAACTCAATACACTTTATCAAGGCATATTGATTGGTACAAACACTGACCCCAGCGACACAGGTCCTGTGGGATTCCGTGTATTGCACAACTTGTTTGATAACGTAGCGCAAGAAGGCATCGTGGTTGGATCGCCGACCAACTCTGTGGGCTTGAATCAAACTGGTTACAATATATTTTTAGATGTTGCCACCAACTTCCAAGGCGGCAATCAGACTCCTACCGCACCCATCATTGATTTTCAAACAGACAACAACGTATCGCTGGGCGATATGTTTGAACGAGACGAAGTGTTTAATGCCATCGAACCTCGCATCAAGATCAATAACAAAAAAGTATTTGCCATCGACAATGGCGAACGCTACAAGTTTGGAACATACACCAGAAATGCCGGTGAGCAGGTCTATCTAGATCTTGAAGGTACCCCAACAACTATCATAACTATTAAAACAACAGAAGCACAGGCATTTACCATGCAATACAGATTCAAAGATGATTTAAACTTGACCAATCGTTGGGGAACACTGGAAGTAGTTTGCCAAGACGGCGACGATTCAGCAGGAACCTTGAGCTACACAGACGACTACACTGAAAACAATGCCACTGATTTGGTATTGAGTGTGGTACAAAGTGGTACCAACATCAACATCCAGTACACACTGGGTGGCATTGCCAGTGGTGGCACACTTAAATATTCCATCAGCTATCTAGGATAACTGTGTGGCCAGACCGTTATGAAGAACGGTTGGCTCAGTGGCGCGAGCTACGCACAGCCAACCAAAACAACCTGCTTGAAGATGCATTGTTGGCCATCAATGATTGGTGGCAAACGGCTCCTTGGACACCTTATTATTTGCACTGGGACGATTTGGATACTTGGCCAGGTCCCTGGGATCTTTTGGCCGATAATCATTTTTGTGGACTTGCAAAAGCTCTGGGCATAGTGTATACTATACAGATGATCGCAAGACCAGACATAACCGCCGTACAAATAGCTGAGAACAGTGGTTCTGGTGATAATTTAGTTCTAGTGAACGAGGGAAAATATATCCTGAATTGGGCCCCGGGGCAGTTGTTAAATATCACATCGGAACAAGTAAGCATCAAGAGAAGCGTAGATTCACAAGCAGTAGCAAAAAAAATTAACTGAGGTAGCGAATGACACAGATACAAATCACAAAAAGAGACGGACGTCGAGAGCCGCTGGATCTAGAAAAACTCCACAAGGTCGTATTTTGGGCCACAGAAGGAATAACAGGAGTTTCAGCAAGTCAAGTAGAAATCAAATCACACATACAGTTTTACAACGGAATCAAAACAGCAGACATTCAGGAAACCTTGATTAAGTCTGCGGCAGATCTTATCACAGAAGAAACACCTAACTATCAATATGTGGCAGGGCGATTGGTCGTATATCACTTGAGAAAACAAGTGTACGGTCAGTTCCAACCTTGTCATGTTCTCGACTTGGTCAAGAAGAACGTGGCCGCTGGCTTCTATGATGCTGAACTGTTGGAAGCCTACAGCACAGAAGAGTGGGAGCGTATTAACTCATTCATACGCCACGACCGTGATGAGCAGTTGACCTATGCGGCCATGGAGCAGTTCCGTGGCAAGTATCTTGTGCAGAATCGCGTCACAAAAGAAATCTTTGAAACACCGCAGATGGCCTATGCGCTGATTGCGGCCACGCTGTTCCAGAACTATCCTCAAGACAGCCGCATGATGTGGGTGCGTGATTACTATGATGCTATCAGTCAGCACCAAGTGAGTTTACCAACACCAGTGATGGCTGGAGTACGTACACCCATGCGACAGTTTTCAAGTTGTGTATTGATCGAAACTGACGACAGTCTCGACTCGATCAATGCTACATCATCCAGCATTGTCAAATATGTGAGTCAAAAAGCCGGCATTGGCATTGGTGCCGGACGTATCCGTGCGCTGGGTAGTCCCATCCGCAATGGCGATGCTTATCACACAGGTGTTATTCCCTTTTATAAAATGTTTCAAGCGGCTACCCGCTCGTGTAGCCAAGGCGGTGTGCGCAATGGAGCCGCTACTCTTTATTATCCAATCTGGCACTATGAAGTCGAAGACTTGTTGGTGTTGAAAAACAACAAAGGCACCGAAGACAATCGTGTGCGACACATGGACTATGGTGTGCAGTTCAACAAAGTCATGTATGAAAGATTGTTGTCGGGTGGCGACATTACCTTGTTCTCCCCACATGATGTACCTGAGATGTATGAAGCATTCTTCACTGATGTAGATCGTTTCCGTGAACTGTATGAAACAGCCGAACGAAATACCAAACTCCGTAAGAAGAAACTCAAAGCCATTGATCTCTTTACAGCATTCATGCAAGAACGCAAGGACACTGGTCGCATCTATCTACAAAACGTTGATCATGCCAACACTCACGGCTCATTCAAGCCAGACTTGGCCCCTGTTAAAATGAGCAACCTCTGCTGTGAGATCACTCTGCCAACCAAGCCACTTAATGATGTGCATGATGACAAAGGCGAGATCGCTCTTTGCACATTAAGTGCCATCAACTGGGGTGTGTTCCGTGATCCTGAAGACATGGAAAAAGCCTGTACTCTAGCAGTACGTGGGCTTGATGCCTTGTTGAGCTATCAGAACTATCCTATCATAGCCGCACAGTTAGCCACCGAAGCTCGCAGACCGTTGGGCGTGGGCATTATTAACTTTGCTTACTGGTTGGCCAAGAATGATTTAAGCTACAGCGATGCCAAGGCCTTGCCTGTGGTAGACCGTTGGGCACAACATTGGTCGTATTACCTGATCAAAGCATCAGCAGATCTAGCCCGAGAGTTTGGTGCTTGTCCCAAGTCAAACGAAACCAAGTACGGCGACGGCATACTGCCAGTAGACACATACAAACAAGAAGTAGATGAGCTAGTACCCCATCAAGATTGTGTGGACTGGGCCGGACTACGTGCTCAGTTAAAACAAACTGGAATACGCAACTCTACTTTGATGGCCCTGATGCCCGCTGAAACGTCAGCACAGATTTCAAACTCAACCAACGGAGTAGAACCTCCCCGCAGTTATGTCACTATCAAACAAAGCAAAGACGGTGTTCTACGACAAGTGGTGCCCGAGTATCGCAAGCTCAAGAACAAGTATGAACTGCTATGGGATCAGAAAAGTCCCGAAGGGTATCTCCGTATCATGGCCATTCTCCAGAAGTATATTGACCAGGGTATATCTGTAAATACCTCGTATAATCCACAGTTCTTTGAAGATGAGAAAATACCAATGAGTGAGATGCTCAAGCACATGATCATGTTCTACAAGTACGGTGGTAAACAGCTTTATTACTTTAATACCTATGATGGGTCTGGTGAAATCGATGTCGACCGCATGAACACCAAAGAAATAATTATTGAGTCGATAGATACTACCATAATCGCAGACGATGCTGACTGCGACAGTTGCAAAATATAAAAGAGAAAACAATGAGCGTATTGAATTTAAAAAAGCGTGACCACACCACCAGCCTGGCCTTTATTGATCCCCAAGGTAGCTTGGGTATGCAAAGATATGATACACTAAAGTATCGTCAGTTTGACAAACTCACAGACAAGCAGTTGGGTTTCTTTTGGCGCCCCGAAGAAGTAGATGTGCTTCGTGATGCCAAAGATTTCAAAGACCTTACTCCCTTTGAACAACATATCTTTACTGCCAATCTCAAGCGTCAAATCTTGTTGGATTCAGTGCAAGGTCGATCACCTAACCTAGCATTCTTGCCCATCGTCACACTACCTGAACTAGAGACATGGATCGAGACCTGGGCATTCTCAGAAACCATCCACAGTCGTTCATACACTCACATTATTCGTAATGTGTATTCTGATCCCGGTCGTGTGTTTGATGAGATGTTGGAAGTAGATGACATCATCCAGTGTGGCAACGACATCTCCAAATACTACGATGACTTGATCCGTTACAGCCAATGGTACCAACTGCTGGGCGAAGGCCGGCACGAATGCAATGGCACCAAGTTTGAAGTTTCTGCCTATGAACTCAAAAAGAAACTGTGGTTGTGCCTAAACTCTGTAAACGTGTTGGAAGGCATCCGCTTCTATGTTTCGTTTGCTTGCTCTTGGGCGTTTGCTGAACTTAAAAAGATGGAAGGCAATGCCAAGATCATCAAACTCATTGCCAGAGATGAAAACGTACATCTTGGATTTAGCCAGAGCCTGTTGAAAATCTTGCCACAGGACGACAAGGACTTTGTCAAGATAAAACAAGAAACTGAAGCCGAAGTTGTTGCCATGTTTGAATCAGCGGTGGCACAGGAAGAAGCCTGGGCTGATTATTTGTTTAAAGACGGAAGCATGATTGGTCTCAACAAACAGTTGCTCTGTGATTATGTAGAGTGGATCGCACACAAACGCATGACTGCACTGGGTCTGCCTAATAAATATCGTGGTGGATCAAACCCACTGCCATGGACACAGAAGTGGATTGCCGGCGGAGACGTACAGGTAGCTCCTCAAGAAACAGAAATCACCAGCTACGTGGTTGGTGGTACCAAGCAGGATGTCGATTCAAATACATTTACAGGAATGAGTTTATAATGTTGACAGTATATTCAAAAAAGCATTGTCCATTTTGTGATCAAGCCAAGGCCCTGTTAAAAAGCAAAGATATTGCTTTTGAAGAAATCAAAATAGATGAGGATACCCAAGCTCGCGAGTTCATCATGGCAGCAGGGCATAGAACGGTTCCTCAGATCTATCACAATGGTAAGTTATTTGTAGAAGGCGGTTTCCAAGGTTTAAGTAAGCTGAGCACAGACGAGATACGCACTCGTATGGGCCTTACTGAAAACCTAGGAACCCTATGAACCATTTACAACTCAACGAAATATACACTTTCAAACTGGTCAGCGGAGAAGAAATAACCGCTAAGATTTTCCATAAAACAGCTGACTCTGTAGAAGTCGCCCAGCCCATCAGCATGGTGTTGGGTCCCCAGGGCTTGCAAATGATGCCCAGTTTGTTTAGCTCAAACCCTGACAAAAATGTGCATATAAATACTGCTAGTATTGCTATGGCCGCTGAAACTCGAGAAGATGTACGAGCCAAATACATCGAAGCCACAACAGGCATCCTTACTCAGCCAGCCAAGCAAATCATAACAGGATAAAATATGCCACCAGCAGTGAGAATTGGAGATCCTAACATAGCAGGGGGTCTTGCTATATTTCCCGGAGCTATGAGTGTGTTGATCAACGGACGACCAGCCTGCACCACAGGAACTATCGTCACACCTCATCCACCTTGTCCAAAAGGTAAAATACATTGTATTGCTGCCACTACCTTGGGCAGTCTGTCAGTTACCGCCGAAGGCAAGCCCATAGTGTATGTAGGATCACCAGATACCTGTTTCCATCCCCGAGCATTTGGTAGCCTCGATGTCATAGTAGGAAGCTAACTGTGAGTTGCAGTGGTGCTCTAACTTCGATTGTAATGACCGCGGCAGGGTCTTTTATTGCCAATGGCGGTCTGTCAGAAGTATTTGGTGCCGCACCCATTGGAGGTGCAGAGGCACTTGGGTCACTGAATGAAGTCTTTGTGGCCTTTCCTGATGGCACTACTCAAATCATGAGCACGGCCCAAGCCACTCAACAAGGGCTATTGGCCACATCAAGCCAAGGTTGGTTTTCTCAACTTTCCACCACCCTGGGCGAAATGAAAAATGCTGTTCTAGAGTTTACTCAACCCATGAGAGATGCCTGGAATACCATCGCCACTGCACCAGCTGCCGCTGGCAATGAAGTATTTTTAAGCACCGTGGGAACTTACGGTCCCAAGACAGCACAGTTCCTGCAAACAGTCACTGAAAATGCTTACCGTACTGCTATAAACATGGGTGTAAACTGGGCCAGCACCAGTCTTGGTGGTCCTGCGCAGTATGTTGCTGGTGCCATTACCGGTGATCCAAAAGTGTTGGGTAGCATTTTTAGTTCTGCCCAGAGTTATGTCAACACAGCCAACAGTTTTGTCAACGCCGCAGACAATGCCCAAACTTATCTAAGCAAGACCTTTACCAGTATGGACAATACCATCACTGGCGGTATGACTGGGGTATCAACTTGGGTACAAGGTCTTGGCGACGATATTTCAAAACTGGGTGATACAGTGAGTTGGGAGAATCTAAAGAATCTTGGATCACCAGGTCAGCTCATGGCCAACATGGAAAACAATGGTACCTTGGGCCCTATGTATGATAAACTGGGCAACATCCGTGTCAGCGAAAAAACAGCACAGGAACTTGGATACAACTTGGTGACTTCGGCCTATGGACTGGCCACCGGTAGTAAATCTTCCATTGGACTGACCGACCTGACTCGAAGTATTTCATTGAAAGAACTCGGAGTAGATCTCAATGCCTTGGCCAGAACCGGTGCCGCATTACCACCCACAGTACAAAAAGAAATATTTGGGCAACTTGGAACATTGTCTCCGACCGAAGTCGCCCAAGTCAAGGCCATACTCAACAACACACAAACCACAGTGCAACAAGGACAGGATCTGTTGAATCCTCAAAAACTGTTTGGCCAGAGTTATACCACACTGACAACCCCAATAAGAACAGCATCAGTGGGGTATCGTGCTGTGTATGAAAACGATTCAGGATCTGTCAATCCTCAGCTCAATCATCTCGGACAAGATCTCAAAGGTATTATACCCGATGACCTAGCAGTGGCCAACGATGCTGTGGCCCGTAGTTTTTTACAGGTCAAGGGCATACAAAATTCAACAACAGAAGCCATCGCAGTGTCTACTGCCAAGTTAGAGAATCTCAATGATCTACCGCTCATACAAAATCAAACAGATTATGTACCACAAGGTGTCATTGATTTTTGGAAAAATCAATACAATGATGACTATGGCATAAAGCTGAGCACCGGTGCGTTAGATCAAATGGTTCTGTCAGATGTCATTGGGTTTGCCGCGGGTTACAACAGCGGTTCTTATCTACAGGACAATGCTACCAAGTTGGCCGAGCTTGACTCCGCAGGTGCATTCACTGAGTTCACACAGACACAAGGCATCTACGAAACCATCCAGGCTTTTGCTCAAGGACTGTTTCCGCCCACCGAGGATCCAATGATGCCCGGCGACTGGTATGTAACTATTCCTGCAGGTTGGGCGGCCGCTGGTATCTATGGTCCCTTTGCTACGGCAATAGAAGCCTATGAGGATGCTTGGATCAATGGCATCATTCCGTTTACCGCATTGGCCAACGTTGACATCATCAACAACTATCCAACAGCGCAGACTGTTTACAACAATGAAAATGCCTGGCAAGAGCAACAAGGTCGTGAATATCTCAATAGACAACGCATTGATCTAGATGCGGCGGCAATACCTCCCAGCAACAATACTGCCATAAGTTTTGCACAACAACTTCCTGAGTATGGCAAAGATACCTCGTTTGGTGGTGCCGCCATGTGGTTAGAGAGAGTCGCAGTAGCGTCAGGTCTAGGCGGGCAAAGTATCATTGCTGCCATGCGCGAAGGAAGAAACTTACAACGTCTTGCCGCGGCCGGGCTAGAACAAGATGCCCCAATCAACACCAACAACATCGAAGAACCGGGCACCTTGTCGCCCAATCAGTACACCAAAGAACAAGCAGAAGCATTGGTAATACGAAGTTAGTACACACTAACTTTGCCAAAATCGCTGGTTGACCGGTAAATCCTTTTCCGTTATAATAACTGATGTGAAATGGTCTTTGATATCGACCTAAATACAAAGGAACAGGCATGACACAGGCTCACAATAGGCATGATGAAAAATACAACGGACTCAAAGTGGCAGTAGATTGGATACAAGATCTCGAAAGTTCAGACTCTAGGCTACACAAAGAAGCAGTGATCGAAAAGGCTCTAGTGGCCGCCCGCTTGGGCTCAGCAGGTGCTCAGTGTTTTTTATACAACTGTTACCTGGCCTACAATCCTTATTTCGTCTATGGAGTGAAGAAGGTTCCAGAGACTCAAGGACTCACTGGGAAAGATAATCCCTGGGTAGAGTTCTGGGCTCTGACAGAAGGCCTCCGAACCCGTAGCATCACTGGCGGTAGGGCGAAAGACAAGATAGAAGAGCTGGCCAGTCGGTTTGACTCAGACGAGTGGAATGGGTTGGCCCGCCGTGTGCTGATCAAGGATCTACGCTGTGGCATCTCAGAAAAAACGCTGAACAAAGTGCTAGGCAACTCGGAATGGAAGATTCCTGTATTCACTTGCCAGCTGGCCACTGATTCCAATGATCATCAAAGCAAGATGAAAGGTACCAAGCGTATCGAATGCAAGCTGGATGGTGTGCGTGTGCTGGCGGTAGTAAGCAAAACCACAGTCAACCTCTACAGCCGCAATGGCAAACCCTTTGACAACTTTCCGCAAGTGGCTGAAGCCATTGAGTCATTCCGCAACAGGATGAGCCTGTCGACCAAGGGTCCGTTTGTGTTGGATGGTGAGATCGTGGGCGAAAGTTTCCAACAGCTCATGCGCCAAGCACATCGCAAGAGCGATGCCAAAACAGAAGGCATGACCTACTATGTGTTTGATGTCATACCTATACAAGATTTTGAACGTGGTTTCTGGAACGCCCAACAATACAAACGTACCAAAATCTTAGAAGACAGCCGTGAGGCCATTGATGCCAGCGATTGTGTGCGTGTGATGCCAGGCATGGATGTTGATCTAGACACCAGCGAAGGGCATGACATCATGCGCAGATTTGCCGAGGACGCTGTGAAAGAAGGCTATGAAGGCATCATGATCAAAGATGTAGGCGCACCATATGAGTGTAAACGTAGTTCATTTTGGATGAAGTGGAAACCCACGATCACTGTGGATCTTAATATAGTTGGTTTCGAAGAAGGTACCGGTCGTAACCAAGGTCGTTTAGGTGCTATAATATGTGAAGGGGTTGACAATGGACGTGATATTAGGGTTAATGTTGGTAGCGGTCTGTCTGATGGCAATCGTGATGAGTATTGGATCGCCCGGAATGACATTCTTGGTCGAGTGGTTGAAGTCCAAGCGGACGCAGTCACACAAAACCAAGACGGAACATACTCATTGAGATTCCCTAGATTTGTACGTTTCCGTGGATGGGAACCAGGAGAAAAGATATGATTGAAACCATACTTGAAGATCATCTTTGGTACCCGTTGGCCTTGCTGGGCATATCCATAGCATCATTTGGTCTTGGTATATTGATAGGACTCATCGTATGATAGACATTGGTATTAGATTCCGAAATCCTTTACAATGCAAACCATTCCAAAACCTATGGAATCGTGCATGGCAACTGTCGACCTATAAGTTCCTTGAACTACAGTTTAGTCACTATGCGTTCAACTGGTTTGAACTCGGCATAGATCTTAACTGGCGACAGACTGATCATGCTGGACCATGGATCGTGCTAAACTTATTTGGATGGACCATGGATTTGCGAATAGTGGATTCCCGTCATTGGGATGATGCAACCAACACTTGGGCCAAATATGAAAGCACTTGAAGATCCTAATCTTTCTGCTGATCAAAAGCAGTTACTCAATGAAATACAAGGCGTCCGCTATGTTGTGATCAATGAACAACATGGCGGTTTTGGTCTTAGCACGGAAGCCATCCAACGCTATTTAGAAATCAAGGGCATAGAGTATTATGTTGAGGAAAATGATCGGTACGGTGGACTCATAGGACCCAAGCATTGGCTGGTACCCGATGATCAACGGCTACAAGAACCCGATGCCGAAACTTGGCATGGCATGACCATAGCCGAAAGAGTACAACACAACCAACTATACGAACAGCAGATATTTTCCGATCGCGATTTGGACAGAGATGATCCTGTGTTGGTACAAGTGGTCAAAGAAATGGGTGCTGGTGCTGGTGGAAGATTTGCGGCATTGAAGATCGTTGAAATCCCCGCTGATGTAGAATGGCAAATAGAAGAATACGACGGGATGGAGTGGGTTGCCGAAAAGCATCGTACTTGGTCGTGATATGTGTTACAATATGATATGGAATCAAGATTACATCGTCTTTACGTCAGCGTTTCTACCGAAAAACAATGGTACGATATCATGAGAGAATGTCGTGCATGGTTTGGTAAGAACTGGCGCACCCAAGGCCGGGTCAAGAGAAAACTATCTGAAAGTCAAAGATATGGAAACAACAAACCATCTGTGCTGGTTTGGTTTGACGTGCCGGATCTGCGGTTTGCCACTTGGATTTCAGTGAAATACAGCCTACAGGTCGCCGGGGAGGATAAGCATAAAACCGGTAAATAATTCCATGCTCTTAAGTTATCTCATGCTTGCGGTGGCATTGTGTTTGAGCGCAGTGGCCGCATTCTACTCCATTGCCGGCCTGGCGGCCATATTTGCCGCCGCCGTGGTCCCCATCGTGATCATGGGTTCCATACTGGAAGCCGCCAAGCTAGTGGTCACGGTGTGGTTGCACGAATACTGGGATCGTTGTCGTCTGGCCATGAAACTGTATCTTGTGCCGGCTGTGTTTTTCCTCATGGTCATCACATCCATGGGTATCTTTGGATTCTTGAGCAAAGCGCACTTGGATCAAGCAGTGCCCACAGGTGATGTGGCAGCCAAAGTACAGCTCATAGACGAAAAGATCAAAACAGAAAAAGACAACATAGAAGCCGCTCGCAAAGCTCTACGACAAATGGATGAATCCGTGGATCAAACCATGAGCCGTAGCAACGATGAAAAAGGTGCGGACAAAGCGGCCGCACTGAGACGTAGTCAACAGCGTGAACGTGGTGTGTTACAAACAGACATTGCCAACGCACAAAAACGCATAGCCGCTCTCAATGAAGAGCGTGCCCCTATAGCATCAGAACTCCGTAAAGTCGAAGCAGAAGTAGGACCAATCAAATATATTGCGGCCTTGATCTATGACGATAACCCTGATGCCAACGTGCTGGAAAAAGCAGTACGCTGGGTCATAATCATTTTGGTCATAGTGTTTGATCCTTTGGCCATCATGATGTTGTTGGCCTTTACAGAAAGTCGCAAGTGGGAACGAGAGTCGCCGACTGACACACCCATAATCAAGGAGGTCAATGATGCCCGGGAACTGGATGATAATGTGGAACCTAATGCCACGGATATGGATGGACATGGCCAAGGAGATGATCTTGTTTTACAATCCCTTGCTCAGACTGTACATATACCAGAAACACAATGGGGTGGACAAGACCTTTCCGCCAGAGTCAATACCGAAACAGCAGTAACAGAAGCCGCTCCTGTAGAAGAAACTGAAGATGACAAATCACCAGACAAGGTGGCCAAACGTGCTTGGAAATCAGCCAATCCTGATGATACCATACATCGTCATGAGATGTTGCTGGAACAAGGCAAAATAACACGCCTGCCCTGGCAAGATCAAATAGATCAAATGTTGTCGGCCAAGGCAGATGGCAATGAAAACTTTACCAATGTTGACTTTGGTACAAAGTTTCCAGACGATCCAGTCAAGGGCGATGCTTACATAAGAGTAGACTATCTCCCAACCAAACTGTTTAAATGGAATGGACAAAAATGGATTGAAATAGATAAGAACTCCACCGACACATTTGCCTACAACGACGAATACATCGATCATCTTATCGCCAAGATTGGATCAGGAGAGTATGATCCTGATCTACTGAATGACAACGAAAAACAACAAATAGAACAAAGACTTCGTAACGACACCAAACTAGGATAACCATGTCTGAAAAACTCTACGAACACTGTAGTTTTTGTAACAAACACAAAGACGAAGTCAACAAGCTCATAGTGGGCAACGAAGTGGCCATTTGCAATGAGTGTGTGGATCTCTGCCAGAGCCTGCTGATCGACGAAGACATCAAACCGGGTACAAAAAACCTCACTGACATCGATCCTCAAGAGCTCAAAGCCTATCTCGATCTATATGTGATCGGCCAAGACCGCGCCAAAACTGTGCTCAGTGTAGCTATCGCCAATCATTACAAGCGCATACAACACTCCAACAAAGATGTAGAAATAGACAAGGCCAATATACTCATGCTTGGGCCCACAGGATCAGGCAAAACTCTGTTGGCCAAGACAGTGGCACGATACTTAGACGTGCCATTTGCCATAGCAGATGCCACGAGCATAACCGAAGCAGGATATGTAGGCGATGACGTAGAAAGTCTCATAGTGAGATTGCTCACAGCCGCAGGCGGTGACGTAGAAAAATGCAAACGAGGCATTGTGTTTGTAGACGAGATCGACAAGATCGCCCGCAAAAGTGAATCTACCTCCATTACCAGAGACGTATCCGGTGAAGGTGTGCAACAGGCCTTGCTCAAGATGGTAGAAGGCACTGTGTGTCGTGTACCGCCACAGGGAGGTCGCAAACACCCCGGCGGTGAAATGATCGAGATTGACACCCGTAATATCTTATTCATTGCCGGTGGAGCATTCGTGGGTCTTGAAACCCTGGTACAGAAAAGATTATATGGTAGTTCCATGGGATTCAATGCCGAAGTCAAACAGACCAAGGATGTCAGTCTTGACCAAGTGGTGCCCGATGATCTTGTGAAGTTTGGCATGATCCCCGAGTTTGTGGGGCGTTTTCCCAGCTGGGTCAACTTGGATGAACTGACCACGGATGATCTTGTGCATGTTCTCACAGACACCAAGAACAGTTTGGTCAAACAATATCAACAACTGTTTGCAGTGGACAAAGTAGATCTAGACTTTGATCGTGGTGCCCTGGAAACTATCGCTCGCAGATCTGCTGATTTTGGCACTGGTGCCCGTGCGCTACATTCCGAAATGGAACGTGTGCTGATGCCGCACATGTTCAATATCAAACGCTACAAAGACCGCGGAATAAACCGCGTAGTTATTGACAAGACTCAAATAAATAATCCTACACCCGTTTACAAGGAGGAATAGTTTGGGAAAAAGTGTAGAAGTACGAGATGGCAATATCGAAAAAGCCCTGCGCAAGTTCAAGAAAAAGATACAGAACTCTGGCTTGCTGTTTGAGTTAAAAGAACGTGAACAGTTTGTAAAACCAACCACACGACGCAAGCTCAAAGCGTCGGCTGCCAAAAAACGCTGGCAAAAATATCTACGTAGCCAACAGCTTCCACCCAAGTTATACTGATGTATATTGTATTCCACTTGCCCAAAGGCGCAGGTGGGCAAACAGCCACTTATGCTTTGAGCATAATCAAAGATGAAGTAGCTCAATGGGCCCAACGCTACAACATCAGATACACCGAAAAAACCATAAAATATGATCATCGTGTGGCGTTTGATCACGATGAAACTTATAGTTTTTTTACTATGACTTGGAACCCTGGGCACAAGAACAAATATCCCAGCTGGTTAGAATATGAACTGGTAAATGTAGCCGGCGAAAGATATTGACAGAATCCTGATTTTCCTGTATAAATATATTTGTAGGTGCCGATGGTCGGGCCTACGTTAGTCAACTTGCTTAAAAAGGAGAAAATTATGACTAAAATCACATCCCTAGATCTCTCACCATTCTATCGTCAAGCCATTGGCATTGACGGTCTTTTCGATCGCCTCATGCACAACATCGATTTGGCCAGTTCAAACGCCAATAACTACCCTCCCTACAACATCATCAAAACTGGAGAAGATTCCTACGAAATCCAAATCGCTGTAGCAGGGTTTGCCGAAGGTGAAGTAGAAATCAACTTCCACGATGGTAATCTCGTGATCACAGGTGAAAAGAACACAGATGACAGCGAAACACAATACTTGCATCGCGGTATTTCAGCTCGCAAGTTCATCCGTACTTTCCAGCTCAGTGATTATGTAGAAGTCAAAGAAGCCATTATGAAAGATGGTATTTTGACAGTGACTCTGCAACGCATTGTGCCTGAAGAAATGAAGCCAAAGCGTATTGCAATCACTTACACAAAGTGATATAATACTAGTGTAACATCGTAAATACAAGTGGGGGTTGAAAAGCCCCCACACAATCCAAGGGAAAAAGATGACCGATACTGCTATTGAAACAAAAACTACAATAAAACCCAGAGAAGACGTCAAAGAACCTCCCATGTTCAAGGTCATTTATCTCAATGATAATCAGACCAGCATGGAGTTTGTGATCGGAAGCCTAGTAGAACATTTTGATTACAGTCCGTCTACAGCCGAAAAGCTCACAGTGGACATACACGAAGCAGGCTCAGCGGTAGTAGCTGTGTTACCCTATGAAATGGCCGAACAAAAAGGTATCGAAGTCACAGTGGACGCCAGAGGTGCGGGCTACCCACTACAAGTCAAACTAGAGCCTGACACAGCTTAGATTTCTACTTCTATCCTTTTGGGATAGTACACTGACTTACCCCAAGGGGTCTGTCCACGACCCCGGCAGTTATTGACAAATCTTATGCCAGCCACGTTGCTGTCAATGTCATTGTGATAGTGCCCAAAACACCAGGTGCTTATTTTACGTTCAGTGTCGCCTTGGAACACTTTGAGTATGTGACTGTTGCCTGAGCAGTTGAGTCTGTAACTTCCAGCTAGGTCTGCATCGTGCGCGATAAGATCCACAGAAGGAACAGTGTGAGTGACCAGCACTATGTTTTTTACGTCTTGATGCGTTTGTAATCTTTCTACAGATTTGGCCAGATAAGCATAGTCACTGAATGCCATGGCTTCCACGCTGTTTACCGCGGTGTCATTGATCTGATAGCGATCACGGAACCACATCCTGCTTTGATCATAATCTATTTCTGGATCCATGTCAAATGTCCACCACCCATTGGTTCCTAGAAATGCCACCCCGTCTACTATGCAAACATTGTCTTGCATGTATGTTACATTGGGTATGTTTTCTATTTCTTGTACCAGACTACGATAACTCTCTCCCAAATCATCAAGAGTAAACCTGTGTTCATCGTTGCCATCTATGTAAAATACTGCGCGATAGCATTCGCCAAGATGTGCGAGTGTTTCTATTACCACTGCGCGGTCTCGCGAGATATCCCCGGCAACGATACACAGCATACTGGTGGCCTGCCCGGTCCAATCAAAAGGTTGATCCCATGTGTCTACATGTAGATCTGAAATTAAGTCAAATGCAATTTTCATCATACATATTTAAAAGGATTTAATATGCACATAATATTTGGCAACGACGTAGCAGAAGAAATGAAAACCAAGTACACAGTGCTGGAGTTGGATCGCATACAGATTGAGCCGCAAGGTCCTGTGCTTGATAGCTACTGTGTATTGGAAAGAGAACAGATACCCTTGGCTGACATAGGCAAAATGGAAAGCCTACAGCGCCTGCATACCAAACTCATGGAAAACTATCGCAAGCGTGATTGGAACTTTTGTGAACAGGCTCTTGAACATCTGCGTGGTGCTTGGGGCGGTACAGTGAACAGCTTCTACGATGAGATTTCCAAGAGAATAGCTAAGTACAAAGAACAGGACCCAGGTCCGGATTGGAACGGCGTTTATGAAAAATACAATCGCGGCAGTTAGTGTCGCGCTAACACTTTCAGCTTGTGCATTGTTTCCCAGCTATTTTGATAACAATGAACAAGCTCGCATCACCGATATCATCCTGCTGAGCCAGGATGATTCTGTTTGTGCCCAACCCAACATGGCCACCGTGGCACGTGACATAGATCATTCAGCACAATGGTTGAAAATCTACAGCGCATCAATACCTCGCAACAATGCGCTGACAGATATGACACGAAACCTTGCCGGAGTCACACAAGATTTCCGTACAGCATATCAAAAAGACCGACCGCCCAGCCAGTTTTACTGCCGAGCCAAAATAAAAATTATACATGAAGCCACGACTCGCATGCTTGACGTCAGTGGTAGGAGACCCAGACCATGAGTTTAATAGACGTAGTAAATAACTTTTGTAATTCAGAAGGTGAACTTGGCAACAGAGTTCGCATGGCTGTAAGCTATCGAGATGCCCTGGCCAGAGGTGACATTGATGACGCAGAATATCAAGAACTTCTAGTTGATCTACAACGATTAGAAAACATTCAACTCAGTGCCGGCGAGTTGGACGCACAGATAGCATTTAATGAATGTATTGAGTTGTTAAAGAGTTTGCCTATAAAATAGATTAAACTACCAGCATATTTTTTGTCTGTTTTCCTTTAAATACATTGTCGCCTAAGGAGCTAGACAAGTATGAACTATAATAAAAAATTCTGGGCGGGTGTATTGTTATCCTTATCATTCGCCGCGGTCCATGCCGAGACCATAGTCACGGATTCAACAACTAGAAGTGAAACCACGGTCAAATCACCACCGCCCACGGCCATTGCCCCTGCTATCACGACCATCAACAATGACGTGTGTGCTGTGGCAGCCTCGGGTGCTGTGCAGACACAAATCCTTGGTATTTCCATGGGAGGTACTAAAATAGACACCAACTGCGAACGCATCAAACTTTCAAAAAACCTCTATGACATGGGCATGAAAGTGGCCGCAGTGGCTACATTGTGTCAAGACGAGCGTATATTCACTGCCATGATTGCCGCAGGAACTCCCTGCCCTATAGAAGGCAAGATCGGTGCTGATGCCAAGGCAGAATGGGCACGTCGTGGTGTCCTAGACAAAGCCAAGGAAGGCAATGTGGGTTACTATGCAGTGAACCCACCTAGACTAGATCCAGCACAGCCAGCAGAGGCCAAGTGATGCCTTACTATCTGCGCTTCCTGGTGTTCTTATACCTGTGCCTACTGTATTTGTGGGCCAGCTTGCCAGTGTATGCGCAGACTCAGACCACACCCAACCTGATCAACCCTGCGGGTACAGCCTGGGGCATACCCAGCAACCAGGTGCTCAATATCAACGGCATTGCCTCTGTGGAAGGTGCGGGTTATACCACGGGTTCGGCCTACTACAACTCCGACACCAACACCATACGATTTGGCTACTTGCCCAGCACGGTGGCACAGACCATAGCCATCAATCAAGCTCTGCAAGGCACTGGTATACAGATCAACGGATTCAACTGGAAGTATCAGTGGATGAATGGTGGCTACAGCAGTGGCAGTCTGGGAGTTGCTATTCTTTTGAGCGATCCTGCCGGCAACACGCTGGAAAGCCAGAGCATGAGTCATGCCAAGCAGGCCGAGGCGGTGTGGAACACAGAACAGGGCACCAAAACCTTTACGAATCCTTACTCTCTAGCATCTGCTGGTTATCTCAGCATGGCCATCTCTGGTCGGGATGATCGATTCTGGATGGGTCTGTATGGTCCTCGAGTGCGTGATCCCAGCCTGTCGTTGAACTATACCGTGGATCAATGTTCAGTAAATCCTTTGAGCTCGCCCAACTGCCCCGGATATGCCACCGCTTACTTCAATCAACAATGTACCATATCCGCTCTTTACAATCCTTCATGCCCCGGTTACGCACAGGCCTATTTTACACAACAATGCACGGCCAATCCTTTGTACAATCCAGCTTGTCCTGGGTACGCACAAGCCTACAAGACCCAACAATGCACAGCCAATCCATTGTATGCTACAGATTGTCCTGGTTATCAAGAAGCCTACTTTAATCAACAATGTCTGGCAAATGGACTTTATAGCACCACCTGTCCTAACTATGCTGAAGCCTATGCCAAAAAAAATATTCTCAACATAGGCACCACCACAACTACCACGACCTCAACTACTAGTACCTCATCACCAACCACATCTGTAAAATCAGATGGTACCGTGAGCACCGAAGTAAGTCGCACTGGTAACAGCACGGTTGATTCAGCTATATCAACACCTAGCACTACCAGCTCAACTGGTGTGACATCAGTGACTTCTTCCGTGAGTCCTGTGAACCAAACATCGGGCCCTGGTAACAATGCACAACCTGGTAACAATGCACAACAGCCACAGAGCCAAAATCAAGCTCAACAAGGGCCAGGCCCCGGTCAAACTCAGAGTCCGCAATCACAAGAAGCCAAGAAAACCGACGGAGAAGTAAAATCAGCTGGGTCTGGATCATCCAACAAAGATGAAATGAAAAATCGTGTTGAAGCCCGTGCCAAAGAAGTAGCCCGAGCAGGTGCAGAAGCCAAAACCTTTGAAGCACAAACAGCCACACAAGGATTAGTAGTAGGACTCATGGGATTTGTTCCTGGGTTTGATGCCTATGGCAATGCCAGGATCATTGACGTAAATGCTTTGCAGATGGCCAGACAATACAGCCGAGACAATGTAGACAATCGCACTTTGCTACGTAGATTGAGTGGAGCCAGTGATCGTTTACACAATGAGATGGTAGATCAACAATATCAGAAGTAAAAGGAGTACAAAATGGGAGAAGAAATCAAAGACGTCAATGCTAAAATTGACGCCGCTGAAGAAGCAGTGAAAAAGTACGCCAGCAAGGATACCGTGATATCCATCGGCGGTTATGAATTCACTCCAGCCAAGCTCATGGTAGCATTTACATTGGTCAGCTCTTTGTTGGGCGGACTGTATGGATGTTTTGAAGTCTACAAAGATTACATGAGCATGAAGAAAAAGATTGCCGAGTATGTTACACCAGATCTAACTGAAATCTATAAAAAGATGGAAGTTTTAGATGCAAATACCAGCAAAATGGTAGAGTACACCAACAGCATCAAACAAGATCTAAAGAGCGATGTACGCAGACTGGAAGGTGTAGTAGAAGGCATAGAACGTTCGAGCAAGACAGATCAGCGGCTGACAGACTCGGGCATGAAAGAAATCAAGCGCGATGTTGATGCCACTCTCAAAGAAGTCAACAGAGAGTTGGTAAAAAACCAAAAAGAAACACAGGCAGAGATACGTGCATTGAGAGCGGAAGTAGATGACAAAATAAGGAAAGCACTGGACAATCCGCTGTCCAGATAAGGGGGAATATGACAGAGAAAAAAGATTTAAACTCACAAGTTGACAAGTTAGCAGAAGCCAAGGAGAAGTATCTAAGTGCTAACACGGTGATTTCTATAGGCGGTTATGAGTTTACGCCAGCCAAGCTCATGGTGGCTGCCACTATCATCAGCTCTACGCTGGGTGGGCTTTACGGTGCCTTTGAAGTGTACAAGGACTATCAGGGCATGAAGAAAAAGATTGCCGAATATGTGGCTCCGGATTTGAGCGAGTTGAACAAGAAAATGGAAGTTACCATGCAGAACTCGGAAAAATCCGTGCAGTATACACAGGATATCAAAAACGATTTAAAACAAGATATCCGTAGATTGGAAAAGATCGTGGAACAAGTAGAACGTGATGGCAAGCAGTTGAATCGCGAAGTGGATCAAGAACTACGCCAGATGCGTAAAGAAGTTGATTCTAAGATACAAAAAGCCATGGATAACCCATTGTCAGGAAAGTGATCTTTATGACCACAGAAGAACGCTGGGACTACATCATCAATAATCGACAGCACATATTGAGGAATATGGCCTTGCATGACGAAGAGAAAAAGACCCGTCAGTTGGTAAGGTTTTTACAAACTGAAAAGAAAAAGTCCTGGTGGGAAAAAACTCGATCGTTGTTCCACAAGCATCAATAAAAAGCCCCTTGCGGGGCTTTTTTATTTTCTAAACAAATATCGTTTGTGTAAGTGCAAGCGAGCTTTGTTATATTGCACAGCAGTAATAACTGCGGCAGCCAACCAAGGTAGTGGTTTGGCCACCCATGTATCCAACCCTGCCCACCAGGTAGCCATCAATGGTTCTTTCATCAGCATTAGGAAGGCCACAGCAAACAACACAAATGATCCCAGGAACATTGAATCGGGCCAACGTTGTAGTATCTTTGTAACCAAGCCTGCACCGAACAATATGATTGGTACGCTGATCAGCAATCCAGCGATAATCAATGTCCAGTCGCCCTGTGCGGCAGCGGCAATGCCTAGTGCGTTGTCTATGCCCATCACAGCATCTGCCACACAAATAGTCCAAATAGCTCCCCAAAATGTGTCTGATGCTTTGACTTCATGATCTTTGTTATCAAACACCAGCTTCCAGCCAATCCATAACAAGGCCACGGCACCGATAGCTCTTAGTCCAGGGACCATCAATAGATAGGTCAGTGCGGCAACTGATACAAACCTGATACCAATAGCACCAAAGGTGCCCCAAAAGATCGCTCGTTTGCGTAGTTCGGGTGGAAGTCGGTTGGCAGCCATTCCGATAACCAGTGCGTTATCTCCGGCCAATACGATGTCTATCAATACGATAGCCAAGAATGCCCAAAGGGCTTGTATGGAAAGTAGTTCCATTTTAATCTCCTTAAAGTTAAAATGGTCTCGTCTCTTTGTCCATATACCGGGCCTACTGGCCGAGATGACGATATATGGAGCCCACCATGGGCTAACTACTCCCCGTCAAATATTTAGTCATCGAATCCCGGGATATCTCCCCTCAGGCAAAAAATAATTTGACTTCAATCGAAAAATAGGCTAAAATATAGCTTGTGTCTGTTTCTTTTGGAGTGTTTGGATTAAATATAGCTCTTTTGGAAATGTACGCATTTATCTGTGGTCCTGTGTCCAGTACATATTACTACGGTAAAAAATAAACCTGTAAACAAGGAGGAGTTATGACAGCGACAATATCAAAGTCAAAAACGCACCAAGTTGGCATGGTCAAACTTTTCGTAAGTCTGCCCCGTGTGATCGGTTTAATGATCGTTGCTTCGATCCTGATCACAGTCACAAATTTGCGTCTGGATGCTCTTGCATCCAATAACGAAGCCACCGCCTGGCGCCAAGGCTTCGTTTCTACTGCGGACCGCACTCAACAACTAGAATGCTTGGCTCGCAATATCTACTGGGAAGCTGCCAACCAGCCTTTTGAAGGCAAGGTGGGTGTGGCCCAAGTCACAATGAATCGCGTGGAGGATGGACGTTTTGGCAAAGGCGTCTGCGGTGTTGTGTACCAGAAGAATATAGTGTATGAAAAGGTCGTGTGCCAGTTCAGCTGGTACTGCGAACCCACACACAAAATAAAACCAGTGCATCCTGCTTTGTACGAAGAAAGCATGGAAGTGGCTAAAAAAGTCCTTTTAGAAGGATTCCGTTTGCCCAGCTTGAAAGAAGCTCTTTATTTTCATGCTGACTATGTCACGCCCGGTTGGGGGAACATGCAATACCTAGCCAAGTTTGGCAATCATCTTTTCTACAAGAAAAAGGAAATCAAATCATGAGTTGGATTTTTAACTTTATTGGCAACGTGAGATCTAACTTTAGCCAGTGGCTGAGCCAGAGTTTACACACCGTGTCAGCAGAAACTCTGGGCTGGTTGGCAGTGATCTTGATACATGGTGCTACCATACCCACGCTGTTGGCCTTGCTCACAGGACTCAGTGATCGCACACCATCTGTGGACATCATTCTACTGATGTGGGGAGGACTGGTGCTGTTGTTTGGTCGTGCAGTGGTACTCAAAGACTCACTCAACATCATCACCATTGGCACTGGATTTATCGTGCAGGCCGTGCTCATGGCCCTGATACTGTTCAAGTAGATTGTCGTAATCGACGTACCAAGGACAGCATGGTTCGATGATCGACTCTTTTCGCTGGTGTAAAATACTCAGGTTTATTTTTCCGACGCCAGCGAAAAGTTTTCCAATAAAAGTCAGGGCTTAATCGGCCCTGATGTTTTTTCCAAGCCTGGTTGACATTGTCTTTGAGTTCTTGTGTGACAGCGTTGAAAAAATCACTGTGGAAAAATCTTTTTTTATTCCTGGTAGCCACTTGCCGGCAACAGTCAATGATGTGTTGTTGCTGATCTCTGGACAACTGTGCTATCCTGCGCATTTCTGCCACTATGGCCCATAGACGTTGTTTGCTGTCTGTGATATCATCGTAACTTTCATTGATCCAGGGACTGAAAGTTTCAAACCCGTATCTGCGTAGCAGTGATAAACTGCCGGCACCAGCGGCCAGCAAGAATGGATGACCGCAGGCAATGGGCCGCAAGATCTTTTCTGTCAGATGTATGCGAGCATCATCAAACAGTGTTTCTAATACCACGCTGAATGCTGTGTGATTGAAATCTTCGCTGTCATAGGTAGCACTGCTGTCTGATGATACCAAATAGTCCTTGACTGATCCTATCTGGCAGTGATCACTGAAATCCTGTATTTGATCCAAGAACTTGCTTCGATACTGTCGTGTGCCAGTGGTGTCTCGGGCATAGATCAGGAACAGCTTGTTGGCATTGCCATACTGCAATGATTGGTCCTGTTGAGCATATCTGTACCAATCCAGTGCTATCACAGCATGGCTCCACCAGTAAGCACCTACGTACTGTCCAGTGGATTCATAGCGATCTAGTTCCGATGAGTTTAACTCACTGTGGAGCAAAGTCCATTGTTTTTGCCAACTCCATACTATGGCATTTCTAAGATTAAAGTTAACATGAGGATATGATGAATCCCAAGCCTTGGTATGGATGTATCTATTCATGATGTCAGACCCGTCTTGGTAAAGATCAAAGTCCAGTGGTTCTTGATCATGACACAACAGTATGGGCTGGAAGTTACGCACTTGCTTGTCGTAGGCCAGATCAGTCAGTGGTTCAGGATCCATCTGATGCAAGAATCTTTGTTGTTTGGGTATGCCATTTGGACCATCTAGATCGGACTGATAATCACTCAGAGCATCTAGGTCCTTGTTACCCCAAGGATAAAACCTCAGCAACCAGTACCGCTTTTCTGTGGCGTGGTGTACAAAATCATATAAATTATGTGAAGGAACCGACATATGGAGGATACGATGAATATAGGTTTTATTGGTTTAGGCAAACTGGGATTAGACTGCGCAGAAGTTTTTGCAGAGCGTTATTCAGTTTACGGTTATGATATATATCCACGCTACAGCGACTCGGTGAAAGTTTGCACCAACGTGGAAGAAGTGATTGATCACAGCGACTGGCTGTTTATTGCGGTACCAACACCGCATGCCGAAGGCTATGATGGGTCAGTGCCCAGCAGTCACATGGAACCCAAGGATTTTGGGCACGATGCTGTGAAAGAAGCCATTGGCTATGTAAACACCTATGCCAAAGAACCCAAACGTGTTGTATTGATCAGCACTGTGCTTCCGGGCACCACTCGTAGACATTTTGCTACCTTGTTGGACAAGCGCCATCAGTTTTTGTATAACCCATATCTCATCGCCATGGGTAGTGTGAAATGGGACATGGCCAATCCAGAAATGGTCATGATTGGTACAGAAACCGGAGACCCCAGTGAAATGCGTGATCTCATTGATCTTTATCGTCCGCTGATGAAAAACAATCCTCGCTATGTCACAGGAACCTGGGATGAGTGTGAAGCGATCAAGATTTTCTATAACACATTCATCAGTGCCAAGGTTGGTCTGGTAAACATGATACAAGACTTTGCACTCAAGATTGGCAATATCAATGTGGATGTTGTGACAGATGCTCTAGCACAAAGCACCATGCGTATCATGGGACCCAAGTACATGACCGCAGGCATGGGCGACGCAGGTGCTTGCCATCCCAGAGACAATATCGCCCTGCGGTGGTTGGCTGAAGAATACGACATTGGCTATGATTTGTTTGACACCATCATGCATGCTCGAGAAGTCCAAGCCAAAAATCTTGCACTATTTCTAGTAGACAAAGCCCGAGAAAAAAATCTACCCATCGTCATCCATGGCAAAGCCTACAAACCTGATGTGCCTTACTGCATTGGCTCATATTCCACGTTGATTGGATACTACATCAATGAAGCTGGGTTTTCTGTGAGCTATCTAGATCCTCTGGCTGATGACGATACCAATGTGATCCAATCAGTCAAAGGTGCTTGTGTATTATTGATGGCACACAATAGACAAATCACATATGGCTATACTGGTGATGTTCGCGACGACACTTTCTATGCGCCCATTGAAGCAGGATCTGTGATAGTTGATCCTTGGCGCAAGATGACAAACATGGTAGGTTACGAAATCATCCATTATGGTAATACAAGAAAAGTCTAAGACCTGGAGCAAGTCTTGGGTCAAACCCTGGTGGGTAAGTCATAGAGATTTGCCCTATGTCAACGAGCCTTTCAATGACCCCGAAAGTCTGGCGCTGTGGCGTAGCCTGGGGTATACACAGACTAGATTCACTGGTGACATGTATGACATGCGTAATCCAGAACCTGCTTGGATAGCACCTTTCCGATTTCATTTTCCCTGGAATCATTTTTCTTGGTCTGTGTATCGCATGCCCCCAGGCACTGTGTTGCCTAACCACTCAGACACTTACGCTCGGTTCCGAGAAGTATACAACATCACAGACAGCGATTCTATCTATCGTGCCATTGTCATGATGGAAGATTGGCAAAGCGGTCACTATCTTGAAATAGACGGCACGCCCTTGACAAAATGGATCGCTGGAGATATCTATATCTGGCGCAATGACGTCAAGCATCTGGCAGCCAACAATGGCATGACCGATCGTTACACACTACAAATAACCGGAGTTCCCATTGAAGATCCATTCCTATAACGAGTGGGATCCATTGCGTAGCATCATAGTTGGCAGTGCTCGACATGCCAACTGGCCCAGCCAAGATCCTGTATTCGCACAAGAAAGCGAAAAGACCCTGTGGAAGGAAACACCTGTGCCCGCAGGACCCGTGCCCGACTGGATCGTCAATGAAGCCGAAGCTGAGCTAGACGATCTAGCTCGCAAGCTCACTGATCTAGGAGTTGAAGTACATCGTCCTCAGGAGCTGGATTTCGTGGCCCTGGGAGGTATGTACAACTACTGTCCTCGAGATCGTCTGTTGGTAGCAGGTACGACCATAGTGGATCCTGCCATGATGTATCCCTGCAGAGACATGGAACTGGCAGCCTACTACGATGTGGTCGATGCCGCAGAACGCTATCTACACATGCCACGCAACGAAGGCATGACCTTGGATGCGGCCAATGTGTGTAGACTGGGCGATACCTGGCTGTATCTTGAAAGTGCATCAGGCAATCGCGCTGCCTATGAGTGGTTGCAAGCCCAGTTTCCAGATATCACCATAGAACTCTGTAACTTTTATGCTGGCGTACACATAGATTCGACCATAGTACCCTTGCGAGAAGGGTTGGTCATAGTCAATGCGGCACGTGTGACCCCTGACACATTGCCTAAAGCATTCAATGGGTGGGAAGTGCTGTATGTAGATCATGTGGTCGAACAAGGGTTTTATCAATACCCTTACGCTTCGAAATGGATTGCGTTAAATATGCTAGTGGTTGATCCCAATACTGTGATAATGGATCAAGATCAACGACTGTTGATACGTGAAATAGAAAAATACGGAATCACTGTGATACCACACAAACTAAGCCACAGTCGCACCCTGGGCGGTGGTTTCCACTGTGTGACCCTGGATCTATGGAGAGAACATGCTTGACCCACAACAACTAGCTCAGCTGGTAGAACAAGAAATACG
>Ga0214921_10000461_pt1 | contig 75443 bp, 92 predicted proteins | sample LL1505_MetaG_FD_177992 | JGI IMG/M metagenome (GOLD analysis project Ga0214921, IMG submission 177992) | Freshwater microbial communities from Lake Lanier, Atlanta, Georgia, United States - LL-1505 | ecosystem: Environmental > Aquatic > Freshwater > Lake | place: USA: Georgia | collected... | reverse complement strand
TGAAATTGGCTCCCCCTCGACGTTACGATCGTCGCTGTACCTTACAAGGGCCTCCTGGTTAACAGCCAAGCGCTCTACCACTGAGCTAAGGGGGATTTTGAAATTGGTCGGGTGAGTGGGTAACGCTCCCACATATACTCGGATCCAAACCGAGTTCGTTTACTTGTCCAGACACCACCCGAATAAAAATTGAATTGTAGGATGGTCGCGAGGTTTTACCCGAAACGCCACACCATCAGTCTTTCGGCCGCACACTAACATTGCTGTTCTACAAAAATGGAGGAGAGCTGCGGTCCTGCCCCGCACACCTCGTGAGAAGTGCGTGATGTTTAGCAAACATCCCTAGCGCCTCGTCTAGTTAACTCTCCATAAATTAATTACATCAAAGGTGTGCTGCTACGCCCAAGAAGAATCAAGCCTTACCATTTACGGGGTGCCCTTTTACTATCCGCAGTCAGACGATATCCAACGCATGAGCCAATATCTGACTCTGATACATCATGCATTATCACAGTCACCTTACTAGGCCGTTGATGTCGGAGACTCGTACTTCGCTTCACTCATTATAGATGGCTGCTTCTAAGCCAACTTCCTTTGTTGTAAATTGGTCGCCCATGCCGGACTTGCACCGACGAATACTTGTTCCCAAAACAAGTGCAATAGCTACTCTGCCAATGGACGTTTGAAATTGGTGCGCCATGTGAGAATCTAACTCACACTCCCGGATTGGAAGACCGGCGTGCTGACATAACACTTATGACGCGAAATTTTTCCTTTTACAAAACCTTCTGGTATTATTTCTGTTTTAATAATAGCTTTATTAATTAGGCCATTGTTAATCCAAACCCTACCTGAAAGTGACTTATTGCCCAAAAGCGAATTTTTATTGGCTTTTGATATTTTTTGTTTTGTTTCAAAACTTAGGTTTTTGCCTAGTTGTCCTGCAGACGCACGTTGTTTATGTTCTTCAGAACCAAATTTTGTTTTGTTTAAATACTTTTGTTTCCACTTATTGCGCCCTAAAACCCATCCTTCAGGTATAGGAAAATTTCTTGCAATTTTACGATTTTCTTTCGTATTTAAATTGCAAATCCACATTGTTCCAAATTGAGAATTTTTACTGCCTTTTTGCAAGCTTCTCATTCTTGTGCTTGCAAGCTTTGCACATTCTTTTCGTATCTCTTCATACATTCTACTATTGCGAATGTATGGTACACCGCGTTCTTCACATTTCATAGCCATCATATGACATGCATAAGCAGTCTGTGGTTTATGATAGATTTTATGGAGTAAAAGATGAGCAATCCAATGCTCTCTACCTGTCAATCTAACGAGATTAGATGGATCATCAGATCCACCAAGCGATCTCATCACGATGTGATGTTTTTCTGTGTAACCTTTTGCAGAATGCTGTTGTCGAAATGACACAAGATTTTCATATATTCGTAAATAGTTCATGCTAATATTTATAGCAAGAACGAACTTTTCGAACCTTACCGTCTCACTCTTCAGGCGAGCGCAATCTCCAGATTTGCTTCACAGGGTTTTGAAATAGATGGTTTTTGGGGCTACCCGGGCAACTTCACAATGATGTTACAAACCCATGTGCTAAAAAATGGTTTATACTCGGCTTTAAATTGGAAGCCTCACATTGCTAAACCCAACAATGTTACAAACCAATACTTTACTACACTGTCAGCTTTTGGCTTTACGTCGCATTCTGCGAACTCTTGGGCTGTTATGGTCATCCCTCGTCGTGAACCTTATTCGTTGTTTGTTTGATTACTATACCGTGTTTCCTATTTTAGGCAACTACAGTTTCAAACTTTCCTGCAGTTTCTTTTTTAGCAGGTCGAATAAAATTCATCCCGCTAGAGCTTCCTGTATCACACAAGACGCTCCAATAACTTCTTTGCGGAAGTCGTTGGTTTGTGTTATGTAATCTGTTGCTCATAGCGAATGTACAGTCTATTTATGGTTAGTTCAACTAGTTTCTACTATTTTTTTAATCTTTTTCCACTTCCCATGGGAAGCAGATCCATTTATGAGCTTCATGTACATGATAATGTGGCTTGATGACACTGGTGGGTTTCCAGTAAATGGTAGCAGTGTCCACTGGCTTGTGTGTCTTCTCATGAAAGAAATCCTGCAGCAGTTTCAAACTGTTGCCAGAATCACAAATGTCATCCACAATGAGCAGTCGCTTGTAAAAGCAGTTGGCATAAAATGCAGGATCAATGGCATAAAATTCTGCACGGTCTGTCTGCACTGTGTCTTCATATGTCTTGATGCCAATGACATGCAGTTTGCAATTGAACAAATGAGACAAAATGGTAGCAGGAACTGCTCCACCTCTCAAAACGCCAATGATGTAATCATATTGTTTGTTTTCATTTTTGAGTTGCGTGTATATGTTGGTGCAACTATCATGAATTTCCTGCCAAGATGCATAATGCTTGTTCATAGCTATAAATATATATGCAATATATGAATTTCAACAGCTTAGTTCAACGCATTCAAGAAGGCTCTTATTACGGCATCTCAACACAGCAACAAAATGCTGGAGGCAGACAAGTTGCTGACAATATTCATACTGCCAATCTTGGATTGGGTCTTACCAGTGGCAGCAGTGAGACCAACAGAGCATATACTCCTTCAGAGGCAGAAGAAAAGCCCAAGCCCATGAGTGTTCGAGAAGTCCTAGATGGCATTGAACACATCATTGAGCGCCGCATTGAAAACATCAAACAGAGTCAACCTGACATGACATTTGCCATTGGTCAGCTTGACTCTTTGTTGAGTGATATCAAATCAATGCATTAATCTTTGCGCACTTGCTTCATCAAGTACAATTCCAGTGCTTGAATCATTTGCAATGTACTGTCTGCAAACCATGATGTTGCAGCGCTGACAGCTGGCAACAACAACAGTTTCAAGTTGGTGCCATCACACAAAGATATAAATGGAATGTGTATCATTCCTACCCAGAAGCCTAGACACAAAGAACATCCAAACAAATCTTTGAAAAATTCATCTTCGTTGATCCAATGGTCTCTGTAATGCTTGAGGATTTTTGCATACTTGAGCAAAAATGTCAAGCCAATGCAACTAACCAAGTAGTAGCTCATTTTTGTTGTCCTCCAATGATTTGACTGCATCAGCAATGAGCTTGGCTTGACCATTTTTGATAGTCACTTTGTTGCCATCATCATCTTGGATTTCTACAGTCTCACTGTCTAATCTGGTTACTTGTGGGCAGTTGTTGCCACCGCAGCATAGTTTGTATGAGTCTTTGCCTTGTGGTTTGAGGTAGTATTGTGGATCGTTCATAAAATTATTTAGTTCAGCACAATAAAAAATCACGCATTATTCATTTGTTCTGCAGTCAGTGCTCTGAAACCAAAACTGTATCTGTTGCACTCTGCATACACACAATGCCACAAAAGGTCTTGACTATCCACATGAAACTCTCTGGCATTGATGCCTTGAGCATCCCAAGATGTAATCATTTGACTGTTGTCAGCATCATAGTATCTGAAGAAAGATTTGACATCTTGCTCAGCATATGCTATATAAATTCTCTTGCCTGGTGCATTAGAGTTGGTGTGCCATGACATGAAACCATAGTTGGCAGGATACACAAAAAATCCGCTGGACTTGATATACAAGTCTGGATACATTTGCTGCACAAATGGAACAAGTGCTTCATTGACACCCATTTGTTTGAAGTTGTACAAGTTGCGTTTTTCAGCAACAGCAATGTCAGTTTGATCTTGCATTTGTTGCTTCAAGTATTCTCTGCTGGTATACTCCTGTGAACGCTGCTTGAGCAGTTGCTGATCAACTGCATTGCTGTTGATGTTGTATTGTACAACTGCTGATTTGACAGCATTGACGGCACCTTGAATTGCTTGTTCAAATGCTGTTGCATCAACAAGCTGATGATATGGTATGTCTGTTACTTTCATTGAAATCTCTTGAGGAAGTACTTGGGCATTTTGTCTGCATTTTCCAATATGCTGTTCACAATGCATCCATCCAAAATGTATGTAGAGCAATGGTCATCTTTGGTTCTGACACCACGTCCAGTTGCTTGAATGACTGTAGTCAGCATTTTGTTGGCATACCATTGCGCATCAGCTTTGAACAGCTTCATGATGCGTTTGCTGTTGAGAGGCAAAAATGGAGCTTTAACAATGATCTGAAACCTTGCTAAATCATCTTTCAAGTCAACACCATGAGTCATGCTGGGACTCACAAGTACAGTATTGTAAGGGCTCTGCATGTGAGTATCCAAAATGGTTTGATTGTCTACTCCATCTTCACGAAACAAGAACCTGTTGCCCTTGAGATTTTCTCTCATGTAGTTGGTGATGTCCATGTTGTGTGTATGAATGATGCCCTTGTGGTCCTTGTGTTGTTCGCAAATCTGATCAATGATCTGTTTGAACGTTGGCATAAGCTTGAGCCAGTTGTCTCTGTTCATCTTGTACTTGCTCATGCAAAAAATAGGTGCTTTGCTGGCATCAAATGCACTGGGCAGTTCAATGTATTCATAGTCAGTAATGCCCAATGATTTAGCATAATTTGCAGGATCAATGATGGTTGCTGACATGAGCAATACTTTTTCAGCATTATGAAACAATGCATTGCTCAAATTGTCAACTTTGAGTGGCTGCACAATGATGCCTGTTTTGGTCTTTTCACAGATGTATTCTGCTTTGCCCCAATTTTCAATGGCTGTATTGATTTGCTCTTTGAGATTGCGAGCTTGTTGCAGCTTGGAGATGTCCATGGCTGTTGCTTTTTTGGCAACTTTGCTTTTGAGTTCTTCACACAACTCATGCAGCAATGTTGACATCTCACTCAAATATTGTTTAACCTTGATTAAATTATCAACATCCACAAAGTTATTGAATTTAGGCAGCAAGAATTTCAAGGTCTTGGCATTGACTTCAACTGAGAAATGTTTGACCAACTCATCTTCCAACTCAGCTGCTTCATCACAAATCAAATATTGTTTGCGTTTGACATGGTGCGGCAATGCCATGTACATGCTGTAGTTGAATGCAGCAAACTTGTTGGTGAGTGCTTGGTTGCGAGCTGTGTAATAAGGACATGCATTGTTGCGCCAGCAGTCTTGTTTGAGCTTGGGCATGTAAGTGCATGGCGCTACATCAACTGAGAAATTGCTGTCAACAGCACATACATAGTTGCTCTTGCCTTTGATGACTTTGGTGTCTTGAAACAGTTGTTGATATTGATCTTGCAACTGTTTGGTAATGGTCAATGCTGCAGCTCCAAATGCTGGCTCAGCCAAGCATTCATCTTCATAGACGTAACTGCCTGCTTCATTCTTGAATGCATCATATGATTCAATGAGACGTACAAACTCTGATGTTGGTTTGATACTAGCATTGGCAATGGTTTTACTAATGAAGCTTTTGCCACTGCCAGTGGGAGCACAGCAAATTACAAATTTATGTTTTTCAAATGCCTGCGTCAGTTGATCTAGTACTTGACGCTGTTCTGGTGTAGGAGTATAATTTTCAGGGAAATGCTCAACTAGTGATATCATTCCACATTATAGCTTAGGCTTGATTATTTTGCAATTAATTACTGCGTTAAAAAATCTGGTATTCTTTTTGCGTGTCAAAGTTTTGAGCTTCAACAACAAGTCATTGTTGTTGTTGGCCAGTGTATCCAATGTATAATCTAAATTTATACCATCTGCAGTTTTGTAAATGTTGAATGGAAACGGTACAATGAATTGCTTGATTTCATCTTTGTCTATTTGCAGCATCAAATGCAAATGAAAATCTTTGATGGCATACAAAATGAGTTTGCCTTTGCGAATTTGCTTGCCTTCCAATTCAAATGACAGGTTGTATTGCAGCATGCTGCTCAAAAGTTTATCTACATGTTCAATGATTATCATGAGTTAATGAAAGCTAATTTTTGAGTTGGAGTCATGGCCAGCAAATGTTCATTGAAGTACTTCCAAAATTCATCATTGGCAGGAATGGTTCTGATGATGATTGCTGAATCAGCATTGATGCATCTGTAGTCCTGCATAAAAATATCCCAAGTAATGACCAGATTTTTTTCTTTGGGATTGAACTTGGGCATCTGTCGTGCTGATTCATAATGCAGCACGATTTTGCCATTGGCACTGCGCAACAATTCTGCATTGTTGGTACACAACATGCGACGTGTTGCAGGAGAGCCTGCTTTGGGCTCTCTTCTGGTAAATTTTACCTCTGCAACATTGGCAAGAAGAATGCGTTGTAATTCATCACTGTTCATTGGTCAAGGGTTCACAGATGCCAAAGATGCGTTGCTCATTCAAGAAAATACCGTTCTTGACTTTGCCGTATCCATGCACTGCAATGTTGGAAACTGGAATGCCTTTGTCATTTGGAAAAACAACAACATCACCAACTTTGGCATACTTGACATTGGGTCCTGCCAAAACAACTTTGGCTTTGCGCCATGCTTTGGTTACAGCATTGACAGGCACAAAAATGCCATTGCGTAAAATTTCTTTACCATCAGCAGATACATCAACGTATTCTACCAGCATTACATCATCAATGATGAATCTGAGGCTGTAATCTTGCAACTCATTGCCAAAATCTCCTTGGCTGTGAGCTTGTAAGTCAATGAGGCTGCGGGATGTTTCTAGTTGGTCAATGTCTGCGGGCATGCAACTATTTACAGCATCAGTTTGCTTGTGCAACTGTTTATCATTGCATTAAACACCATAAATAAAACTATGCTACAACCATTTAAACCATTTAAACCATTTAAACCATTTGACCAACTCAAAGGTAAAGCAAAAGCAGAAGTTCTTGACAAAGTAATGACTACGTTGTATAGTACTCAAAATCAAGATGGTGTTGCACAGCTTGTTTTATATTACTACGAAGCTGACGCAGAAAATGGCGAATTCTTTCCAGCTGTTGACAATGTTGATTATCTAACTGAAATAATAAACAGCATCCTCTACATCATCAACAACCCCAACATAATGCCATTGATGCACAAGGCATTGTATAACCCTGGGCCTTCTGACTTTAAATTCACTGTTTAGTTTGTTGCAGTTGTTCAACTTGTTGTTGATACATTTTTATTTCTCTGATGCTGATGCACATGCTTTGTGCAGCCAATGCAGAATAGTCTTCTTTGGACTCTGCATCTGGTTTTTCTTTCTTGGTCTTTTTGATGTACTGAATGCGTTTGAATTTGCATTTTGGCATCAAATGATACAAGAAATCATATTGCTCTTGTTTGCTGTCAAACACTGTCCACCATTTGTTGATGGTATCATTGATGAGTTTAGCAACAGGAGCTGAATACATACTCAGCCATCTGTTGGTCATATAGAGATTGAACTCTCCCTCGTTGTCAAGGTTGAGTTCAATCTTCTTTTTATTGACCAGGATGGAACCTATGATGTCAAATATGTTCATGCAATGACCTTGGTCGTAGCCACAAAGATGCTGTCAGTCATTTGATGGAATGCATCAATGACTTTGTGCATGAATTCTTGAATCTGCACTTCTGTCAAATGAGTTGAGTATGCAAATCCAGGAGCTTTGTTGCCTGCATCAATGTTGATGCCTGTGTGACCCAATGCAGCGCCATTCTTGACATACGTGATACTAACAGAGCATTTGCCTTTGTTGTGCAACTGTCCATCACTACCTTCAAACTCATCCACCACCAGCAAGTCATCACCATTGACTTCAATGGGCTTTTTGATGATGTTGTACAGAATGTTGGCAATCTGAGTGTTGAGCAATCGTTGAAATGCTACTGCACCAAATGCTTCCAGGTTAGGAATCTCCCAACAGAAGTTGATTGCATCTTTGCTGTAGATGAAGTCATTGCTCAAGACATCTTCCAAGTCAATCATTCCATCTGCTTCTACAAGCATGGGTGCTCGGAATGCTACAATGTTGCCATGAGGCAATACTTTGTTGCGCAACAGCTTGTATGCAAATCTTGAGTGAATTAAATCACCTGTATAACATTCAATATCATCCCTTATTAGTAAGTTATAGTTCATATGTTATATATAAATTAACCTTCATAAAAATCAACTGTTAATCATAAATATAAAGAAATGAAACAGTTTTACATTTATTTGACTACCTGCCTTATTAACAAAAAGCAATATATTGGCTCTCATTATGGTTATACTAATGACAATTACTTAGGTTCAGGCACAGCATTAAAAGCAGCAATTAAAAAGTATGGCAATAGCAATTTTGTAAAGTTTGTTCTTGAAAATAATATTGATAAACGTAATGTATTTGACCGAGAGTTACATTGGATAAACAATTATAACGCTTTTCAGAGCAAAAATTTTTACAATATTTCAGATACCCCATCTGGCGGTTTTAGTTGGAGATATTCATCTAAATATTCAGAAAAACAACGTAAAAAAATCCTCAAGCGTTGGTGGCGAGGTATAAAACGGACGAGAAATCAAGCAACACTAAAAAGCAAAGAAACAAGAGATTGTTGGTCAGATAATTTTAAATCTAATATAAGTGCTAAGCTGAGCAAATACAGACGAGAATGGTGGTCAAATCTTACAGAGAATCAACGGTTTGACTTTATTAAAAATCGAACTGTTCGGTTAAAAATTAAATTACTCAAAACACCATCTATAAGAGAAAAGCAAACTATTGCACAAATAAGCCGATGGGCAAGTTATACTATTGAGGAGCGAGTAAAAATTAGCAATAATATTTCTAATGCAGTAAAAGGAAGAAGACATTCACAAATTTCAAAAAAAGAAATAAGCAAATCTCTCCTACAATACAATGAACATCTAACTGTCGAAAAACGTATAGAAATAGACAAAAAAAAGAGTATTGCAATGAGCAATACTCGATGGTGTAATAACGGTATTAAAAATGCTAGACTTGCATTTAATCATCCATTAATTTTAGATGGTACATACAAGCTTGGCAAACTTACTAATAGGTTATAATTCATATGTTATTATGATCTACATTTGAGATTTTTCAACCAATATTCTACCATTTCGTCAATCATTTCATCGAATGAAATGGTTTGTTTCCAACCAAGTTCTTTTTTTGCCAAGCTGCAATCACCTTTGAGAAAGTCCAACTCTTCTGGTCTCATGTATTTTTCATCTTGAACAATGTATTGCTGCCATGGCAAGTTGAGCTTGTTGAAGATGGTTTCAACCAAAGTTTGTACAGACCTGGTCTCCCCTGTTGAAATGACATAATCCTTAGGTGCATCTTGTTGCAACATTCTCCACATGGCATCTACGTAATCCTTGGCATGTCCCCAATCTCTGCAAGCTTGCATGTTGCCCAAATGCAATGCATCTTGCATTCCATAATGAATTTTGACTGCATTCATTGCAACTTTGTTGGTTACAAAGTTGATGCCGCGGCGAGGTGATTCATGATTGAACAGAATGCCAGATGCAATGTACATGTTGTATGCATTGCGATAATTGTTACACAAATTGAAGCCATACAGCTTGGAACAACCATATGGACTCACTGGTGTCATTTTTGTAGTCTCCCTTTGACATTTGTCAGCATCATAGTTGTTGCCAAACATTTCACTGGTTGCTGCAAAGTAAACTTTGGAATGCGGTGAGAATCTACGAACAGCTTCCAACACTGCCAATGTTCCGCCACAGTTGGTGTCCAATGTGTATTGCGGCAAATCAAATGAGATTTGAACATGTGATTGAGCTGCCAAGTGATAAATTTCATCTGGTTGAATGTCTTTGATGACACACTCAATGCTAATTGCATCAGTCAAATCTGCATAATGCAGCTTGATTTTGTTTTTTTCAAATATGTTTTGAATTCTAGTAGTTTGTGATTCAGGAACAGAGTTGCGTCTGATAGTTCCATGAACTGTATAACCTTTTTCCAAAAGTAGTTCTGCAAGATAAGATGCATCTTGTCCGTTGGCTCCAATGATTAATGCTGTCATCAATTTATGTATCCCTGCTCTGCAAGAAAACAACTGTAAGCATGTGCAATGCCTTGTTCAAGTGGTATATTTGCTGTCCATCCCATTTGGTTGAGCTTGGAACAATCCATGAGCTTGCGTGGTGTGCCATCTGGCTTGTAAGAGTCCCAAACAATTTCACCTGTATATTCAACAATGCGTGCAACCATTTGTGTCAATTGTTTGATAGAAACTTCTTGACCTGATCCTACATTGATGAGGTCAGGCATTTGTTCAATGCGGTGAGATAAGAACAAGCAAGCACTTGCCAAGTCATCTGAGTGCATGAACTCTCTCAATGGTGAACCAGTTCCCCAAGCAACAACATAAGGCTGAGCATTGACTTTTGCTTCATGAAATCTGCGAATCAATCCAGGCAATACATGGGAGTTTTCTGGATGATAGTTGTCATTAGGACCATACAAATTTGTAGGCATCAATGTTTTGTAATTGACACCATACTGCTTGCTATAAAATTGTGTCATTTTTAGTCCAGCAATCTTTGCAATTGCATATGCTTCATTTGTTGGTTCTAGTGTTGAAGTCAACAAGCACTCTTCTGTCAATGGTTGTGGTGCATGCTTGGGATAGATGCATGAACTTCCTAAGAACAGCAAATTTTTTACACCTGCTAAATATGAACCATGAATGCAATTGGTTGCAATGGCAATGTTCTCATAAATGAATTGGGCAGGGTATGCATTGTTGGCATGTATACCACCAACTTTGGCTGCTGCAATTATTACAAGGTCTGGTTTTGCTTGTTGTAAAAAATTGTATGTTTGCTGCTGATTACTCAAATCAACTTGCTGTCTTGTTTGAGTAATAATTTCATGTGCATCAGTAAAACGTCTTACCAATGCACTGCCAACTAATCCTTTGTGACCTGCTATAAAAACTTTCATCGTTGAATTTTTTCTTTGAGCGCAATATCTTGAAAGTAGTCTTCGAGATATTTAAAATTGTAATCAACATGTTGTATGTCAAAATTTAGATTTCTAAAATCACCTGCATCTTTAAATTTCAGTACATTTGGCATTGTTAATTCATCACAGTGATCCAGCATTTCATCTGTGTATTGCTGCACCATTATGCATCCTAGTTTTTGAGCTTCGTAAAACCTGAGATTGATAAAGTTACCAGTACCAAGTGGGTTGAGTATAAACTTGTAATCATTTACTAAATTTAAATACTCAGTATATGTCAGCTTTCTATCAGTTTTTAGAATGTTGATCTTGCAAACGTTGCTTATATCACGGAGAATAGCTTCTCTTGTTGGATAAAAACTATTGATTTGTCCAATGAATAGTATTTCGTTTTTCTTTTCTAGTTTAGGTTCTACAAGGAATGTGTTTCTTGACAACAGCTGTTTATTTACAATTGCTTTATTCAACAACTTTGCGTCATTGACATCTGATACTATTTGAACCATGTTGTTGATTTGTTCCAACTTTTTCTGATGATCTACATTCCATGGAAATGATGAGCTGAATATTTTTTCAAAATTAAACACTAAAACTTGTATGTTGTTCTTATTTAGTTGTGAAATAAATGCATCATTCTTCCATACACCTACACATGGAATATGGTGCTCATCTACAATAATTAATGTTGTAATTGTATCCAATTCCTCAACACAATTTACAGGTTTTAGAGGCTGAGCAAAGTAGTTTTGCAGAGCAAGTCTAAAATTTAGAAACAAGCTATGCCCCACTGTTTCTAAAGAATCATAGCATAGTATACCAATCACGGGATTATTTTTATACGTTTTTTGCATAGAATGAGTCACATGCAACTTTTGTAATAAATTTAAAACCATACTTACCTAAAAATTCATCAAACACATCTCTGCCATAGTTTGTTTCGACGCTTATTAATGTTACATCAACATTTAGTAAGTCTAAACCTTGTAAGATAGAGAGCTCTGCTCCTTCAGTATCTATAGAAAGGTAGTCAATTTTAGAAATATTTCTTGTGTTTAATATAGATTGAAGAGTAGTTACAGGTACTTGTATGTTTGTTGAAGTGCCACCGTAACGCAAATATTCTTTATCAACCCTTTCTCTATGCTGTGGATCATATTTATCTACTAATCCGCTAAGCATATTTGCTTCCCATGAGCCTTCAATGCACAAAAAATCAGCATTACCATCTTTATCAGCAACAGCAACATTAATACATTCTACATCTCTCGTTGCAACTAACTTATTAAACATAGTAGGATGAGGCTCAATGCATAATCCAGACCACCCTAAGTTTTTTTCTAAAAAGAGTGTATTGGACCAAGATTCACCGTCATTGGCTCCTATATCTACAAAAAATAATCCATGTTTGTCATTAAAAAAATCTCTAGTAAATTCTGGTGGTTGTTGATACTCTTTTGTCATATTATACTAGTTTACTTACCTTATTACTCTCGATATTCCACTATAATGTTTATAAATCAATAGATAATTTATAAAGTAGTAGGTTTTATTTTTGTAGAAGACACCAAGTTATAACTGGATTATCAATTTCATTCACGCCAGGTTGGCTGAGTTGTGTGTAATCAGACCACCCTGGATTGCGTGTCCAGAGTTTTACTAAATACTCTGCATTGCCCCACTGCCCCACTTCAAGAATTTTAAATCCTGTTTGATGAGCTATTGCTGCTAAGCCCATGGGCGTAAACCCAGTGTAAAAATGATATGGTTCACTGTGTGGTGCATTGCACGCTGGTACATTTATATACAAATAACCGTTATCAGCCATATGAGATTTTATGTTGGCTAAGCATTGGTGAGGATTATAGACATGTTCCAGGGTTTGATGCAAACAAACAAAATCAAAATCTTTCTTGGGCAAGTCTAATGTATGCAAATCAAATTTTTCTGGATTTGCATCAAAGTTAGCATCATAAATTGTTTTGATGCGGCCGTTTAGATATTCAACTTCTGGATCATCAACACCGTTAAAGATAAGCAAACTATCCACATTAAACTGATATTTTTCAATGTATCTTTCAAATTCAAGTAATGATATTACTCGTGGAAAGTCTTTGCCTTCCCATTTCCATTTTTTGTTGTTCTTATGCACTGGCAACCTCAAATATCTATTCTTATACTCTTCAGTATAATTTACTTTTATAAGCTCTTTGTAAATTTTTTCTATAGTATTGGATGGTATGTTTTTCATATTATTTACTTTCTAAAAATCAAATCAATTTCATGAGCTTGTTCAATATTTGCATTAGTTGTAACTACAAAGCCTTGTTGTTGCAGCCAGTGTTTTACATTGAGATATGTATTGTTAGTATTTTTATACAACTCTGTATTTGCCGCTACCTCACATCTGCCTGCCTTAACCAAATTAAAATATTCGCCAAAAGATAACATGCAATTAAAATCATTGCCTTGTGTATCTATATGCAAGTAATCCACACTACTAATTTTAAACAGTTTACAAAAATCATACATAGTTATAGTAGGCACATCATACCTATCTGTCATTTTGAAATCAGGTCGACCAGGCCATTTAGTATGAATATCATCTGCAAAATCATACAAACTACTACAACCCCAATCAGCTTGCCCTGCGATTTTAAAAGTCTTAAAGCTACACTCAACATCTACTGCAAACGGCATAACTCTGAGTCTATCATAATTTCTTGCAATCGGCCACAAATAGTTAATTAGTAATTCGTGCGTTGGTTCGAACGCATAAACTATTGCATCTTTATATTCTTCCAACAAGCGTACTGTATCAGTACCTCTATTTGCGCCCAATTCAATTATAGTTTTCACTCTTTGTGTGCTGTAAAAAGGTAGCAAGATCTTCAGGAGTACCTAACCCCCACATTTTATTAATATTGAACGATATTAATTTTTTATTGAGCAAAATTGCTTCATTGTATACCGGGCATACATAAAACTCATTATTGACTCTTATATTTTTGTTCATCATTCGTTCAGCACAGCTTACAAAGTCAGCACCATGTTTCCAAAAATAAATTCCTACCGTCGCTGTATTTGAAATTGGATTCTTTTCTGCTACTTCTGTTACAAAGCCTTCTTTATCAGTCTTTACGTACGACCATTTCGGGTGTGTAGATTCAAAAGTTAAGATACCACCATCAACGTTTTGTTCATGCATTTTGTATAGGAAATCTGTAGAATTCCATTCTACAAATTGATCTGAATTTGCAATTAGCATCGGATCTTCATTATTGAAGTAATCTTTAGCTAATAGGACAGTACAGGCTGCACCTTCTGTTATACCATCTGTTTCAACGATCTTACAGCCAGGTGTAATTAGACTCAATACAGAATCTAAATTATATTGAATTCTGTGTTTTTTTTGTACTATGTAAATATAGTTTGCATCAATGTTGAGATTTTCTACAACTGTCTGAATCATTGGCTTGCCGCAAACATCAATAAGAGGTTTTGGAAAAGTAAAACCAGCTTGTTCAAATCTTGATCCAGCGCCTGCCATAGGTATCACTATGTTCATTTTTTTATCAACCCATTTAGGTATGTTATGCATATTGTCATGTGATTTAATGCCTTTGATAATTTTTTCAACTGTGAGATCTTTTGAATTTTTAACTCTCAATACAGCGCATCCAGAACGGTGCGCGCCTAGTAGTCCTGGTGGTGAATCTTCTACAATTAACGTTTCGTCAGGCATAATGCCAAACGCTGCCATAGCCTTCCAATACATTTCAGGATGAGGCTTAGAGTAATTTACATCTTCATTTGATACAATAATGTCAAATAAATTAATAATTTCTAATTTTGTTAAAACCAATCTTGTAGTTTGCCTTATTGAGTTGGTACAACACGCAACCCTTATATTGTTAGCTTTGAGATATTCAAGTATAGCTTTAATCTGTATGCATGGCTGAATGCAGTTAAATTCCTTCAAAGTAAGTTTTTGTTTAGTATTCCATATTTTTTCATGCAATACCGGATCTAGATGCTTATTTTTAGATAGTAGTTGAAGTTTTTCATTTGTTTTAAGTCCATCATACAATCTCAGGTGTTCATCATATGAAATACAAAATTCAGCTCCAGCTATTTCTGCTATAGAATCATTTAATGTTGTAAAATGTATATGTTTACCATCTACTAACACACCATCCAAATCAAAGATCACCATTTTACATTTCATATATTTTTATTCGTTGTTAATTTTTATTTTAGCGTCTATTCTTTTTATGCGTGACGTGTCTAAGAAGGAACTGAGATGCTGTTTAAATACAACTTCCGGCCCGTAAAATTTGGTGATTTTTAAACATGGTTCATAAAAAGTATAGCACTCACACACCATATCCATTATTTTACTGCTTCCAAATGAAAATTGATCATTTATGCCGCCCCAATCGCTTTCCTGCGGTATGTATACACAATCTTCTACACAGCTGTGGAGATCTATAAAATTTATTATCTCACTATCAAATCTAATTCTAAAAACAATATCATACAAGAATCCATTGTCTCTTTCATATTCTGATTTTAATCTGCATGCTTCTCTTATACTGTAAAACATAGAGAGCTGTGCAACACTATTACTACCTTGTATATCATCTATTAATTCATGATATTTTTTATTCTCACACACAAAATTATTCAATCTAGTAGAGAAGTTTTGTATTACAAATTTTTTAGTATTGTATGCATCAACTATGTTTTTACACTCCACGTTTGCAATATCAGTGTATTTGTTATAGCTATAAGCTGTATTTTCATTTATCTCATCACTATGTTCAATTTTCCACATGTGAATAAATACATCTGCATTTGGCAAGAATTGCTTTATTGAGATCATACTCTTTTCCCAATATTTGGGTATACCGGATAAACATACAGCTATTTTCATGCTTTTATTTTGTGATTCCAAAATTTAATATTTAATTCATTTATATCTACGTTATCTTGCGTAGTAATTTTAGATTTCAAGAATGGTATTGTCACTTCCTCCCAAGAGTCAACCCACAATATTGGAAGATGTTTAAATTGAGAAAATGCAACATTATTTTTAACTATAGGTACTGCATTGAGATACAGACATTCCCATATGCGGTGACAGTCTACACCGTTGCCAGGCGGTGAGATGATAAACACACTTTTGGATATTGTTCTCCAGTATTGTTCATTTGATGTGTGCATACTCTTTGGGATACCATTATGTGTTGTAGCGAGATCACACAAACTACGCTCTGCAAGATTTGTATTGCAATCAAAGTTTTTATATACCAAGAACTCTTTCTTATTTTGTTCTCTGTTGATTGTATCAATTAACTCAACATTGCCATGTGGCCATTGACTATTGGCAAGACCTATAGGAATTGAATGCAATTTAGGATGAGCAATATACATGTTTTGTGTATACCATTTTTTTACTTTTGGTGAGTCTAAAAACGTTTTATGATGCTCATTTATACCCAAATCAGAATTGTGTGAAATAAACACATACTCATTCTTGAGAAGTGGAAATATTTTATCAAAGAATTTATCCAATGTCCATGTATTAACAAATATTGTTTTAGCATTTTGAACAAAGTCAGGAATCTCTACTACATTCTCATCATAGTAAAACACTGTATAGTTGTTATTGATTTGTTGTTGTATTACAAAATCACATTCACTCTCTCCATTGCCTCTGCCAATGGGTATCACACTCACGTCTGCAAGTGCTTGGAATTTTTCACCAGATATATAATTTTTTAGTTCCATAATGAGTGCCAAAGATGTGTGCAAATTGTCTGCGGTGTTGTATATTTTGATGCTTCTGAACCATGTATTTTATCAACATCAAAGTTTGGAAATGGGTAAAAATATTCAACAGGCAAGGGCAATAATTTTAATTCTGTGTGTGCATGTTTAAAGAATTTGCGTGTGAAAAAATATGGCCCAGTTGTATCTATTATATCCATACCTGACTTCCATCTCAATTTTTCAATTTCATTGAGCTCAACTATGAGTTTGTTGCCTGGTGTTGAGCCTATCAACCCATTGAATATTTCAGGAAATTTGCTGTACGCAAGACCTGCGAACAGCTCAGCAGAAAGCAAACTATCAAATGATTTGTGGCAGTAAAAATCTGTATCCAAATAAATGCCGCCCATTTTTTCTAAAATAGCATATCTTAAAATATCAGACCGTTGTCCAAAGTTGGGTGTAGAATAAAATAGCTCTTTATTTTTAAAATCAAAAGACTCAACATCCTTATCAGTCCAGAGCATGTGTTTGTAGTCTGCATTGCAATGCTTGACTGTGTCTATGAGCGAACTCAATTGATCTGGCAGTGGACTACCTAACCAAATTTGATGAATAATCTTTGGAATAATGTGTGGTGATTGATGATCAAAAAAACTTGTATAGAGGTTTTCCAACACACTCCATTTTTCTGGATAATCTTTGTTTTTGTAATTGCTGCTTAGTTGCATACCATCAGCAAAAGAAATTATATTGTTCATATTAAAGTATTAAATTTATACAATCATCATTATCATTTTTCCACATGCCACTTGCATCAGGAAATAATATCATTTTGTGATTGCCAAGAAATGCAGGCCACCATGAAAAGGATGAATGTGATACTGCAATGTTTTCGCTATAAAGAAGTGTATTGAAATCTTGCATGCCTCTATCATCTGCACAGTGCGTAAATTTATCTACATACCCCTCTGTATTGACTTTGCAGCCTAATTTGGTCAACTCTGCAACTGTGCTGCAATATGAATTGTCAGTCACAATGATAGTATCACTGCAGCTAAAACCACTTCTTTCAATCAAATTCAAATATTCTTTCAAACCCAGAAAACAACCTATCTGAACGTAGTCTGTCTCTCTTATATGCATCACCAGTTTGCCTTTATTGATAACAGGTAAATCTTTTATGTTGAAGAGTTCTTTCAATTCATCTTTATGATGAACATAATATTCAGATCGTTGTACAAAGCTATCTACAATTATGTTTTCATCAGCATCAATTAGATACTTCAAATTTACTTTTTGATTCCCTAGTTGTCTAGTATTAATTGCAGGAGATTCAGGATTTTTAACCAAGCGTGGTATATTAAAATTTGGAAGCTCCTCATGATAGAACTTGCATCCTCTTGCTTTGGCTAAAAGATATCCAAATGCATATTGAAACATTCTGTTGCCCATTCTGCCTGCTGGGTCAAACTTTACATAAACATCTCCTTTCACCAATAACAAGCTCCTTCTACTTTATCTATGCGTTTCGGTGTTTCGTGTGTCAGTGGTTTGGTCCAATGCTCATTGAAAAACGGTTGGAAATCTTTGTTCTCTTCCCACCTGTTGCCTTTGATGCCAAAGAGTATCTGTGTAGGACCTCCTAAATGTATACCACTCTTGCCCATCTTTTTGCATTCAATAGCAAATAATAACCCTGTGTGACCTGTGCCAAATATGCCAATGTCAAAATCAGTATTGTGTATTGCATCTGCAAATTTATTGTAAATTTCTGTGGATGTACTATAATTTGCATTTTCAGTTATAGTAATTGATGTAGGATACTTGATGGTCTTGAGTTTAAAATTGGGCGTAATTTTATTATTCCAAATTTGTTGCAATTTACTAAAATTATGATTGATTGAATCAGCAAATGGTGATACAACAAGCACAGTCTTGTCTTCAAGATAGTTGGTCCAAGGAGCATCAAAAAAGTATGGTTCAAGATGCTGCAACTTTGTAATGTAAGTTTTAGGGCAATGCTGCTGAAAGATAAATGATTCAAAATCTGGAATAACTCTATTCCAAGCAGGCATCAAATCTACATGGTGAATATTCTTTAAAAAAGATTCACCAAACCAATCAAGTGATGCATCATTAAAAGGATACAGTCCTGCAACATCTTCAACTTCTTTTGCAAATTGAATTCCCCATGGGTTACTTTTTTTGAGATAACAATACAGTAACTGCAACTCATTGCCACCTATTTTGCCTGCACAAAATGGTTTATTGTGTTTGAGGTGATGTGAGATAAAATTGTTACCATCAATTATCATTGAGATAATTTATAACAGTATTGGTATTACTCCACCATATATTGGGTCCCAGCAACTTACTTACATGAACAGTTCCCTTGTTTTGTTGGATTTCTCTCCATCTATCTGTTAGACCTTCATAATTTCTATAATATTTTTCTTTGAAAGTTACATCAATTTCAAAATAATAGGCGTAATGATTGAATCTCTGTATCAACAAATACCCCGGACCATTTTTTCCAATCAACTCAGGTGGCTCATGTGATTTAAAGGCTTCACCTTGCCATCTCCAAAGTCGTCTGTATGGAGTTGTTTTGCCTTCACCCCAATCACCAAATACTTGTTGATTGGGACCTACAAAATAATTACATAGAAAGCATCCTGTTTTGCCACCCAGTTTTACCAAGTCATGCTCTGCTTGCGTCAATTGATCTGTATTCCACTGCTCATCAATATCTATTTGCCACAAAAAGCATTCAGTGCAATGCTCTTTGATTGCATTTATAGCTGCATTTACTTGATCATCTTTACTTACCCATGCTTGGTTGACATTGGGTCTCACAACTATAACATTTTCTCTTGCATTTGCATCCAAGAACTCAGTAGTGCCATCATTTGATAAGTAATTGTTGTGAAATGAGTTGTCCAATGTATTGCACCAAGATGTAGATCCACCTGGCAATGAAACACCTTCCACTATTACCCACAAGTCAAAATTCTTAGAGACAAAGTCATAATAATTGTTGTGCTGAAGATGTTTTATGCCGTTTAAAATAATAGTAAATGCTACTCTTTTCATTTTATTTGCCATACATTTTTAAATGTTGGGGTGGGTTGGTTTGGCTTTGTGATTAGTATTTTTTTGTTGTGTAGATTTAGCTGCTCAACTAAATTAGCCATTGCACTATCAACAAGTACTATAGCTGATGCATGTTTGAGAATTTTTATCCAATCAAAAATATTGTGATTTTCATTTAATTCAACAATTTGTTTGTCAGTTTCTATTTGGATAGGCATTTTGCCTTTTGAATGGTTTAGTCCTACTACAACGTATCTTTCAGATTTTACATACTCTCTGAACAATGCATCTATCTTTTCTTCATTCCATTTTACATACAATTTCCATTTTTCAGAGAACGGCACTGCGCATTTTCTGTACTTGAATTGGTCAAATTTTTCTTCTCCGAAACCATCTCCAAGCGATACATATTCATCTGTGCAATCAGAATCTGGAAAAGTAGCAGCTATATCAAATATTTTTATGCCATCTATCTTGGTCAAAATACTCTTTGCTTCTTTTACACATTTGTAGACATTGGAATCAACAGGAACAAATTTAACATAATCAATGCGATCTGTCAACATTGCAGCAAGATATTCAAATACTGGCCACACAACTGTATAACCTTGATCACTGTAGTATTTTGCAATGGGCAAGCATATGATGATATCACCTAATCTGCCTGGTTGTATAATGCCTATTGTCTTTTTCATAACAAATTTTTGCGTTTAAATACAGCAAATCCATTACGCAGCTGCTTGTTGCCAGCTATTGCTTCCCAATCAGCATTATTTTGCAACTCAAAAGCAACTTGTCTTGTTTTGTAAGCATTGTAGTAATCATCCAAAAAAAGGAAATTTACTCTGTCTTTTAATAGTACATATTCACTGTATCCATTAAATTCACCTCCATCAATCAATGCTCCTTGGTAAAAATCATCTTTTTTATCAACCAAATATCCTGTATTTACTTGTTTTAAATTTGATACATCTTCGTCAAACCAACTGCGTACCAAGCTTTTTTTTGCTTCTTCACCGAAACCATCATCTTTGGGTATACCATTGTAAGGCGAATTCCAAATTGTATCAAAATCATTGCACAATAAATCATCATAACTTATTGACGATTGATTATAGCATTCAATCCAGTTGTAACTAGCTGTATTTAGCAGCAAGTCTTTGAATTTATCTTTATTGACTTCCAAACATACCAATGATTTGTGACCTTGCAAGTCTTTCATGCCTTCATAAAAGCATGCTGTAGATCCTGTGCCATCCCAAGATCCTATTTCCAAAACAGTATTGATGTGATATTTTTTTGTGATGTCTATTATGGCTTTGCCAAACAGATCATTTTGTGTAATTTCACCCATGTTATATTACACCTCCTTTGGTATCAACAACACTCCAATTTGGTTGAATTTGCAAATAATTGCTCAAAAGCTTGACATCTTTTATTCTTTCATCAACAAGATCAAACCATAGTTTGTCACTGATTTTATTAACATCTGCTTCTGCCATTCTGACAGCAGTTTTGTCATGATTTGATTTGCCTAACACCCAATGTCTGTGCTCAATCATGATATCTCCCCTGTATTTTAATCTGCCAAAAGCATTAAAAACTTGGTGCAACCATTGATCAACCCAGTTAATTTTAAATTCTTCCCGCATAAATCGGCCCAGTACTTCCCTATACATTCTATGACAGAAAAGATTTACTGCTAATTTACTGCCATGACAATCATCATTGCAGTGAACAGCTTGTATGTTATCTGATGGCGCATTTTTGAATTCATTGATTAGTTTTTCATCCCAATCTGGTGTAGTGAACACCATGTCGTCACCAATCATAGAAATAATTTCTTCTGTAGATGAATCTACCAAAATATTCCAAAGTTTACCTAACCCCAAAAACTTACCTTCATTTTCAATTTCTATAACTCGTAAACAAGGTATTGCGTTTGATACACGTTTGATAACGTCAAGAGTAGGATCATCTTTATCAACACCAAAATATACAGTGATGTTGTTGATATCACTAACAGTTGTAAGTATTGAGAATAAGAGAGTTAGTCTCTTATTCATTCTTTCTCTAGATGGAACAAGTATTGCAATTTTCATATTATAAATCACCTCCATGTCTATATGGTAAATCGCTAAAAATTTTAATCTGTTTTGGATCCAATATATTTCTCATTCCTTGATATTTTATAGGTGCATCTCCCCATCTTTTGATGTAGATGTTGCCTGTCTTTTCAATGAAGTTGTAAAAATCCATATATTGACTTGCTTTTATCCATTCAACATCGACGAGATCAAAGTGTGTTTGAAACATTCCATTGTATGGTATATCACTCCTATATTTTTCTTTGAAGAAATCTTTAGACGCATCTGCAAGACCTTCTACAACATAATCCATATCCTTTTCTTCACCTACAGTTCCATAATAAGCTTTGCTTTTATGCATTTCTTCAAAGATATCGTATGAAACATTGCCTGTAAAATATGAATCACAGTCAATTCTGAGCAAGTATTTTACATTACTAAAAAAGTCATGCTTGTAGATATCACCTGAAAAAAGTCGGCACATATGCCGATATCCCATTGAAAAAAATGCATTTTCATCCCAATGACCTTTGAAACGTTCAGGAATTTTATTTCGGATATCATCCGAATAATTTGGAATTTCAAAATTTATATTATAAAAATAATGATTTTTCGGAGCATACTCACGAATGGAATTTTTAGTGTCCTCATCTAAATTTTCATGACCAAATACAACAGGATATGGATATTTTTTTAAGAAGTTTTCATGCAGACACTGAAGGCTGCTCTTCAACCGTTGCAGGTGAATTTGATTATTGTTTACAAGGTAAAATATACAAGATTTGTGTATCATTTTGTTTTTAGATTTTTAATAATGTTGATGACTTCTTGTTTCGATACAAGTGGTGGTTGGTTAGGATAATGTCCGTGCTTGTTTTTGTAAATCTCTCTACCTTCATACACGTTTTTATGCCATTGGTCTGCTTTGTTGGCAATGGATGAATTATCAATGGCACCTGGTGCTTCAGTCAAGTAGTCTTCACTATTTGCAATGTCAGCAAACCACCAAAACGGAGGATGCATGCCTGCTTTGATTATTCTGTATGTATGATCTACATGCTCCCATGCATTATAGTAATCTTCATCAATGTAGCCTGCTGTTTCAATTGCAGCTCTAGTAAAGAAAGAAAACATTGCTACTGTGTGCTCATACAGTGCAACCTTGATGTCTTTATAGTCTACGATGAGCTTGGGGTTGGGTTCTGAGTGCTGGTCAAGCAAATGTCTGTTATGCAGGTCAAACTCAATGTTTTGTTTTCTGTTGAATGGTGAACCTGGTCCATAGTTAAAATGATGTATGCCAGATGCTTTGTACGCAGCAATGTATGTATCAAAGACATCTGCTCTCTTGATAATCATATCATCTTCAATCAAGAAAAGATAATCACAACCTTTGTCAAAAAGATGTTTGAGTGCTTTATTTTTGGACTTACCAACTCCCAAATTCACTTCGTTTTGAATTTCTGTGCCTCTGATCAAATTAAATGGCAGTGGATTACCATCATTGATTACTACGATTTCATCAACATTATCAGGCAATGAGTTGAAACATTGTCTGAAAAAATCTGGTCTGTTGCATGTAATAATTCCTACACCTATTTTCATTGTTACACCATCATTTACATAAATAATTTGAAATGGCAACCAACAACAATCTCATTCCCATCAACATCAAAGACTTGCCCAAGTTGGATATTCTCTCTAATTCAGATTTGATTCCCATTGAAACTGTTGAAGGCACAGCTACTATTCTCTATAGAGACTTTATCATTGATGAAGATCATATTACATTTGCAGCAACATTGAGCGCCAGTGTTACAAGTGCTATCAACTTGTCTGCTGCCATTGATACAACCAACGCAACTGTTAAAACTGTTTCTGCTTCTCTATACAGTTCCATCACTGCATTGTCAAGTTCAAGCTTTGCATACAGCAACACACTCTCCAGCAGCATTGTTTCACTCAATGCAACTGTAACCGCTCTTTCGGCTAATGTTAATACATTGAGTTTATCTGCTGCAACTAATGCTAGCAACATTGTTTCACTATCATCTGCGGTCAGTAGTCTCAGATCAACTATTATAGCTGTAACAGGCTCTCAACCTGTTCACTATGTTAATACAAATGCATCCCTTTCATCTGGCAGTGGACTAACATCTATATTTGGTGATACAGGTGTATTACTAGCTAACAGTTCTTTTTATAGACTGCAGTGCAGTTTGATTTATTTTAAAAACTTAGCTGGTGCAGTAACATTCTCAATAAGTAGTTCAAATACTATTACAAGATTAACTGGAAAGATTATACACAGTAGATTTACTGATTCAGATACACTGTACGGATCAACCTCAGGTGCTACCATCGATGGTGGCACTGTTTCAACATTCAGCTTTCCAGCAACATATGCATTGAATGCATATGAACATCAATTTGCGGATATTGATGTCGTAATACAGACTAACTTATCATCATCAGTGATATTAAATGTTAATGCAAGTGTAGGGAGTATTTCTCCAACAGTTGGTAGTCGCTACACTGCAACCAAACTCAATTAACCGACAAAAATATTGCCGGTCTCATCAAGCAGTGCTGATTTTTGCTGCTTGATGAGTTGTTCCAACTGATTTGCACCTTCTGGTGTTGTTAGCTGGCTCATGAATTGCTCATCTGGTTCCACTACAGTTCCCTGCAAATCAACATAGTCTGCAATTTGCATGATGCGGTTTTCCCTTGTTCCAGAAATTGAGATGATGGGAGGTCTGTCTCCTTTGAGAAACAAGGAGAAGTCTACATTATATAGGTTCTGCGTATAGATCTCCTTGAACAATGCATCTACTTCTTTGATGTATTCCAAGTCTGTATCACGCAAGTCATCTGGTGCAATTGCAATGGATTCAGAATATGGAATCCAGAAGATGATGTCAATGTGTTTCATGCTTTGTTGCATCTTTTTGATGCTATCTGCAATGAAACTATCTGTCACAACTTTGTTGTCTTTGCTGTTCATCCACATGGAATAAACTAAATTATCCAAGGGACAACGATCCATGATGATATTGTCATCTTTGCTAGTTTCACTCAGTTGTTTGACCATGAAATCCAAGATGCATTGCTGAGTGTGTTGTGTTGTTTTGCTGCTATGCTGCAAGTTGTTTTCAACCAATACATCTCTATAACTCTTGGACGGAGTTTTATACATGGGCCAGACAGCAAGAAAATCCTTGATGAGGGTTGTCTTGCCCTGGCTTGCTGTGCCAGATACTGCTAATCTCATTTGAGGATTTCTTTGACTTTTTCGTTGGCTGCAGCGTAAATTTTGCCGGTGAGTTTGTTGAGTTCATTATTAGCAGCTTCCAATCCAGAAGTTTTGCCAATGTTGATGAGATGCTCAAGGTTGAATCGCGCACCAACTGATTCTTTCTTATCGCCGCGTGATACATTGACTGTGATCTCTACAATGCGAGGATCAGCTGCTTCAGTTTCGGTTTCTGTATTAGGATTTTTTGCCATATGCTGTATTTACTTGCTCTTGTTCTTGTTGCAACTCATCAGATGTTTTATTTGCAGTGTTTTGAGAGAAAAACATACCAAACTTCTTGATGCACATGATGACCAATTGAATATCTCTCAAAGTTTCTTTGGTCATATCCAATGTTTTGATGGCTTGTTGTGGAGTCAACCATGCATGTTTTTCATGTTCATTGCTGAGTTTAACATTGCCTCTGGGTGCTTTGCACAAAAACAATTTGAAATTGTGCTGAGTGCTGATGCACACATAATGATTGATGTGTATGCCTGTTTCTTCATACACTTCTCTCATCATGCCTTGTTGAAAGTTTTCACCTTTGACCAAATGACCACCTGGCAAATGCCATTTGCTTTTGTTTGATGGTTTCAACAACAAAATCTTATCTTTGTGAACAACAATTGCTTTGCTCACTGCATTAGTATCTTTCATGTTGTTATTTAGTAAAACATTACACACGCAAAGCTAGATCCCAGACCAGCAAATGCAGCCGCGGACTAAAATTGACATTCATTGCTTTAGCATACTCAGCAACTGCAGGAGCTCGTTCAATGTGCTCTTGACGTGAACCACAACAAGGCATAAACCAAATTCTGTTGGTATCAACATTGATACCTTTGTCATCTTCCACATATTTGCGCCAAATTTCTTCAATGTCTTTGTCACTGTTGATAACAAACTTGAAACCACTGTAATGTCGAGAATGCCAGCGCAACACTTCTGCAACATAAGTCTTGCTCTCTGCATCTCCATTGGTTGTCAGTTTAGGTGAAGTTGTAAAGCTAGCATTGAAATCTTCTACCCATCTTTCATCTGGCAGCAATGTCGCATTGGTTTCAAAATCAATCTTGGGATGCATGCCTAGTTGTTGTACCAGATACTCAGTAAACTTGAGCAATTGCTTTTGCTGAATCATGGGTTCACCACCTGTAAATTTGAGAATAGCACCACTCTTTAGTTTATCTGCAAACTTTTGTTTAACAAAGAACTCATTCCATATACTTTCAAATGTCATCTTGTTCTTTACAGACCATGAAACATATGAATCACAACCGTGAGGAGCGCTTTCTGAAGCAAAGCCTTTGCAAGTGAGATTGCACATGGACATTCTCATAAAAACAGATGGTTGACCAATGTATTCACCTTCTCCTTCAATAGTATAGAAGAGTTTATCATCAGATAAAAAGATGGTTTCTTGTGCAGGATCAAAATCAAGATTATTCATATTACACTATTATAACGTAATTCACTGATGTTTCAACTATTAAAATACGAACATATGACTAAATACACATGACATATGAGCAAAAAACGCCGGCTTCGACGCAGTTTAGAAGAGTTGGACGACCTGGATGAAGTTCTACATCCCTCAGAGAATGCATCTACAAATGCAAAAGGTGGTCTGGGTATACGCAACAAATATACGCTCAATCAAGTACACCAAACATTTTTAGATTTGTGTGTATACAACAAGACAAAAATGGTGTTTGTTGATGGCAGTGCTGGTACTGCTAAGACATACATTGCTGTTTTAGCAGGTCTCACATTGTTGCAAGCCAAACAAGTCAAACAAATTGTCTACATTCGCAGCATTGTTGAATCTGCTACTAAGAGCATTGGTGCACTGCCAGGTGAAGTGGATGAAAAATTCAAGCCATGGAGTTTGCCTATGTTGGATAAACTGCATGAATTGGTAGCACCAACTGTTGCTTCTTCACTAATAGAAGAAGGTCTCATCAAATGTATTCCTGTAAACTTTGTCAGAGGCCTAACATTTCATGACTCTCTGGTAATCATTGATGAGGCTCAAAATCTTACCAAGAGTGAAATTGTCACTATTTTGACCAGATTTGGTCACAACTCACGATATGTAGTCATTGGCGATACACAACAGAGCGACATTGGAAACAAATCTGGCTTTCCAGACATCGTCCGTTGTTTTGACGATGAGGAAAGCCAGAATAATAACATTCATGTTTGCAAGTTTGGTGAAAATGAGATTGTGCGTTCACAGATTCTCAAATTCATCGTACGCAAACTGGGTTGTTAGCCCCAAGTTGTACCTGCAAACCAATTGCCTTTGCCGCTGGTAACAGTATTACCTACTGGTGCAGGCGTTGGTACTCGTTGCGGTGCTGCAACTGGCGCAAGACCCAGTGGTGGCGCTGTTTGTTCTACTGCAAGTAAAGGTTCAGCAGGAGCATCTGATGCAACTACAAGTGGCAATTGCACAGCTGCTGGTTTGTAAACGACAGAATTGTCTTGATGTTCAAATACTTCTACCTGCTCAACCCAGCATCGATCACCATATTTCTCTTTAAGAAATTCTGATGCTGCATTGAAGCAGAATTCTGCTGCACGTTCAATGCCAACACCTGTATCAAATACACGCAATGCAACAGCATCAAGTTGCTGCAGTTGTTTGAAGATGTACAAGCATGGATCATCTGCAGCAACACATAATGTATGATCAAATGTGTCTTGCAATTTTGCTTTGAGCTCTTTGAGACTTCCAAAATCTACTGCCCAGTTCTTTTCATCCAATTCTGAACAACCAAACCAAAATTTAGCTTTCAGTTGGTAACCATGCATGTGTCTGCAATGTGAATGACCAGCTTTCCATTGACGGAATGCACAAGAACCTAATTCAATGACTTTAGTTGATATATAATTTGTTTTCATCACATCATTGTGATGTCAAATTATAATAAATCAAGCGTATTTTTCTGATAATGTGAAACTGTCTTTAAATGTTTTATCAGTAAGTACTCCACCAGTCTCAAATTCTTTCAGAGAAGGTATGTGCAATATTTTGACAGCAATGTCTTGCTTTTTATCTGTTGAAATACCGGATATATAATTCTTCAGTATAACATTAACTTGTTGCAGTGCATCAAAAAAAGATTGATCCAGTGTAGGTCGACCTGTACCTGGTGCCCTCTTTAATGCTGCAATGCCAGCTTGTATTGTATTAGCGTATTGATGCATACTGCCAATGGGTATTCTTTGCTTGCTGTATGATCTGGTGCCTGGAAATTGTGCTAGTATATCAGCTTGTATAACAACATACTGCTGTTTTGCATTAGCATTGTCTCTATCCGTTATGGTGTAATAAAATATTTTATTTGATGCTAAAGGTGCATTTGTATGACCAGGGTTCGATGCATTTGCTGTATCAATCAATGCTTTATCAATATCTTTTAACATTTGACTAGTCAACTCAAATGTAGTTTGTTTGCCCAAGTCCTTGACGTCATCATTTTTTTTATCTGCGTCAATGCCCAATAGACTGCTTGCTGCTCTAACAGGTGCAGATGCAAATCTTTCAGCAGCTTTGATTGTATACATTGGATTCAACAAAACATTAGCTCCTACATTCACTGCTTTGCCAATGCCTCTACCAAGTTTAGTTGCCAAAGATGCATTGGGATCAAGATAATAATCCTTGGCTTGCTTGGCTTGCTTAATTAAATTTCCTGCACCTCTTGCCAATCCTGGCGTTGCATTGCGTGCAAATGCTGTACTTGCATCTGCAACGGCTCTACCTCCACCTCTGATAAAATCCATCAACTTGTTTTCTAACACTACTTTGGGCAACATGATGCGTTGATGTTTGATTTGTATCTCAACATGTGTTTCAGTTTCACTCAAAACATACCCTTCATACCCTTCATATTGAGAGTAGTCCTGCGCTTCACGGATTTTTGGATCCAATTTTAGTCTGACTCTCTTGAGTTTGTTTTGTTGTTCAGCTGCAAGCAGAGCCTGTTCAAATTTTTTCATGTATATATTTAGTTGAAACATGCGCATAATACATTACATTGTAACTATGGAATTACTCAAATACGCCAACGGAAATCTGCCGCAATCTGAACAAGAACGCCAGATTATGATTGAACAAGCAGCAGAACATTATGCTGAATTTATGAAAGCACTGAAGTTTGACTTCAAGAATGATCCCAATAGTGCTGATACACCCAGACGTGTAGCCAAAGCATGGGTTAATGATCTCATTGCAGGATGTTACTCTGCTCCGCCCAACATTACATCTTTTGATAACATTGATGGTTATGATGGCATGGTTTGTCAAAACAACATCAAAGTAGTATCAATGTGCTCACACCACCACCTGCAATTTACAGGTCGAGCACATGTTGCATACTTACCATCTAAAGATGGTAAAGTTATCGGATTAAGCAAACTCAATCGCATTGTTGATTGGTTTGCTCGTCGACCACAAGTTCAAGAAGCACTAACTTCACAAATTTTTGATTATGTAGATAAAGTCTGTGAAAAGAATAAAGGAGTTGCAGTCATGATTGAGTGTAATCATACGTGCTGCAGCAATCGTGGCATTAAGCACGACTCAACTATGAGAACTGCGCGGGTGAGTGGTGCTTTTCATGATGAAAGTGGTGCAAGTAGAGCTGAGTTTTATAAGTTTATTGAATTTGCACAAACTCGCTATTAAGCTTCATTTGCTTGGGTCTACCAAGCAATTGTGTTGAGCAAGGAAGTCTTTGCCCAACAAAATAGGAACATCATTGCTGCTTCTGTCAGCAACAGAAAACGGAACACTTGAATAAGGTGTTCCGTTTATTTTTATGTTCAAGTTGATGACTGGTCTCTTTTCAATGTTACCACTGCCAATGTTAATATCAATAGTTTCATTGCATGGAAATTGCACTTGTTTGCCACCTACAGTTTCAAATGTTACTGAACCTTGTTGTATGTCAACATTTGTTCCATGTAATACACAGTATCCATCATTGCCTGTATCAGCTTTTGCTTTGAGTGTTCCAATGTTTTGTATCTCAATGGGCAAGTTTACGCCTATAACTACAGCTTTTTGATAGAGTTTGTCAAAGTCATTCACAACATTATTTATAAATACATGAATGATATCATTTGATAAATTTTTTGTATTAAATGAAGGTGGAGCAGCTGGTCACATGCAGTTTGTATATGAAGACATGAGCTTACCATTTTCAACTATGCTGCACATGTTCAAAGGCCTCATGAGAGGTGAAATTCAGGCCATTGAAAAGGTGGATGGTCAGAATATCTTTTTTACGTGGAATGAGCAGCAAGGTCAAACTATGTTTGCGCGCAACACAGGTGATGTAAAGAGTGGAGGCATGAGCTTGATGCAATTGCGTCAAAAGTTTGCTGGACGCGGTGCAGTTGAATTGGCATTTGCTGATGGTGGCACAGTCATCAACTCTGCATTGCAAGCATTGGATGACAATGTAAGAAATAAATTGTTTGGTGAAGATGGTGATACATGGGTCAATGCTGAAATCATGCATTCTTCAAATCCCAATGTTATTCAGTATTCTGGCAATTACATTGTGATGCACAACATGACCAGATTTACCAAAGGTCAAGAACCTTTGTTACTGCAAGCTAATTTTGATCAACTGGTCAAATTGATGGATAATAAGACTGAAAAGCAAAATGAAAAAATGTGGGAGTGGGCTGGTCCGAAAATTACACAACTCATCAACTATGATGAGCAAGGTTATGGTGAATTTGAACAAGGCGTTGCTGAGTTGTGTGCCAGATACAGCATTGATATCAATACTGGTACCATTGGAGATTTTGTGTATGCTACAATCAAGCAAAAACTCAAAGACATTGTTTCCATGGCTGCATCCATTGACATAGCATTGTGTGTGTCTGAAAAATCTGAGGACAATGCGGTGTCCCTCAAGAAAAAATACAAGGAGTATGCTGGTATTGTTTCTGACTTTTGTACATCAGATTCCAAGTTCAAAAAGCAATCACAAGCTGTTGAACCCATCAAGGACTTGGTATTTGAATTGAGCTTCAAAGTGTTGCAAGGTGTAGCTTCTTTCTTTGTCAAAGATCAGAGTACTGAGATCAAACGATTGCACAAAGAGTTGGAAAAAACCATTGCTGCAGTAGAACAAGCTCAAGATGCCCACCGTGAACAACGCATGCAAATTTTGCAATCCAATATGAAGAGATTGCAAACCATCAGCAATGTAGCATCAGCACTGGAAGGTGTTGTTTTTTCATCACCAGATGCACCGGGTAAACTCTTCAAAATAACAGGTGCATTTGCACCTGCCAACCAAATTTTAGGCATGCGACGATACCGCCGCGGCAGTATTCCATCACTTGCAGAAATAGGTTTTGACGTATGATTAACTTTGAACAATTCTTTTTTGAACAAACACAGCCACAGTATGTAGTTGTATATCCAGGTAGATTTCAGCCCATGCTGAAACATCACAAAGCTGTGTATGATAAACTTGCAGAAGAATATGGTGAAAACAATGTTTATCTTGCAACATCTGATTCTGTCAAGGTACCCAAGAGTCCTCTCAATTTTGCTGAAAAACAGCAAGTCATGACTCAACTCATGGGCATTGCACCTGACAAAGTCATCAATGTCAAAGCACCATATGCAGGTGAGAGTTACGCACATCTAGGCTCTCCAGACAGCATTCTGATTCTGGCAGTTGGATACAAGGATCAACATCCAATACCGCCAGACAAGCCAAGATTTGAATTTAAAAACATTGACAAAGGCACTGGACTCAACATGAAAATCAAAACACCGGAACCTACATTTTTGCAGCCTTATGAAACATTGCGCGATGCAGCATTGCCTTTGAGTCAAGGCAGAGGATATGTACGTGTCATGGCTGATGTTGTTGATCCTGATACAGGTGCACCTTACAAAGCATCAGCATTCAGACAAAAATTGCAAACTGCTGCTAATTTTACACAAGCTAAACAAGCATTCTTCAATTACTATGGCGTGCCCATGAACAATGATTTTGACAGCATCATTGAGAAGCTTTACATTGCAAATCGAATTTAGTCCTTTTGAGATCTAAATGAAATGCCATAACCAGCAGCATCATATTGTTTATCAAAACCCATGTTGCTAGATGCCAATATTTGCATAATCTTATAAATCTTGTCTGGTGCGTATAATCCAGCAGATGTATTCACCAACTCAGCGCTTGATAAAATAAACATTGTTCCCATTTTTGGATTTGATGAATCATCAGCATTGGTCTTCATGACTCCCAACCAGTCAAATTTTTGATTAGCAGCATACTCAATGAGCTGGCAAATGCCAATGAATGCACTTGCTTGTTGTTTGTTAGTAACAATGCCTTGCTCAACACACAACTTTGCAGATGCAATGATGTCGACAGGCACATCAGCAAAGCTGCCTTGAGCTCCCACTGCTCTCAAGGCAGCAGTGTCAGTTGAATCAACAACTGTATCTTCAATCTCATTCATCTTATTGCGTACCTGTTGTTCAATGCTACCCTTTTTCTTGGGTTGGCTAGGCTGTTTACCTTCAAAGCTGTTGACGAAAGCATCAATGGTTTTTTTATTTTGAACCCATGGTGAATGTGTACCAATGCGGCCACGATTGGCTTTGAGTTCCAATTGCTTGCCATTGATATCAATGTCACCTATCACAGCCTTTTCACCACCACAAAACAATGCAACAGGCACTTCTGCTGGTCCAGCATAACCACGTGTTTGACCTGGATTAACTGGCCGCAACAACTGCCAAATGTTGGTAACTACTGAATTCTTGGCTTTGGTAAAATTAGCATTGTATGCTGAGTTGAGCCATTCAAAAATATTGGCCCTTTTATTGATGTTGGAATTGAGAAAGGAAATAAATGCATTGCCAATATTGTTGCTTTTCATTTTCTGCAACATTTCACCTGCATCATCAGTAATATCATAGATGTAATCCATGATGGATGATAGGTAGTCCAACTGACTTACATATTTGTCAGTTTGTGATGTTTTGATGATCTTCTTATCCACACACAAATCAAACAGCTTTTTGATGTCACTGCCAATGTTGGGATTTTTCTTCTGCAAGGCAAGATAATGTGTAATAACATTGTCCCACCACTCTTTTTCTACAGTATATTCTCCATACTCATTGCTGGCTGTATCACGTGCTACAATGTCAACATCTTCATTGAATACATACAATCTCTTGTTCACAACTGGTGCACTAGGTTTATATGTCTCATGCAAAGACTTGAACGGTGTTGGGGCCGCAGGCTTTGTATGATATCTGCTATTCAAATTTGAATAGACATCAGACAATGGAATGAATTTATTCATTATAGGTTTATAGCATCACGCTGAAATGGTGCTTGCATCTTGTTAGCAAGTTGGTCAATGTTTTGCACAATGACTGCAATGTTGTTTTCATCTGTGTTGGTGATGGCTCTGAAATCACTGTCATTAATTTCAATGTATTGTGAGCGAACTGTATCAATTGAAACTTCATCTCCTTTGATTTTCATAATCAGATCATGCACTGCTTCAACCAAATGATCAACTGCATCTTTGTAAAGAGCTTTGTCTGAGCTTTCCATTTGCTGTGGCTCTTCTGGTTCCTGTGGTTCCTCTGGCATAGCAGCATCAGGCAATGCAGATTGTGCTGCAGCTGCAGGATCAGCAGCAGGAGCTGGTTGACCACCCAATTGAGCTGCAATGGCTGCTGCTTCTTGCTCATTTTGTTCATGCACCAAATATCTGAGGCGCGCATTTTTGAGAATCAAGTCAAACTTACTTTTCATGTTATGTATTTAATAAAGCATACCGCATTTTCAAATCATTAAAGCAAACGCGGCTTAGAAAGTTCAAGTTGTATCTCTTGGCAAACTGCTGAGCTCTACTGAACGTATAGGTTGTTTTGGTTTGTTTGTTGCTGATTTGATGTAAAAAAGAGATGCCTTTGTTTTGATTGATGAGACCTTGAAAATAATCAAGGTCGTGACTAGACTCATACCATTTGAGTGGCAAATATCTCTGCACGGTCTTGAGAATGCCAGTTATCCATGCACATACTTTGATGTTGTTGAGTGTATCATTGCATTGCAATGTTGATGGCTGCACAAAAAACACCAACTTGGTATCTTTGTGCTGAGCAACTACATCACAACATGCTTTGACAATGCAGTGCATCAACATCTTTTTATAATCATTATCACATTTGCTCAAGTTATACTTGATGCACTGAGCGTGCAACTGTTGTTTTACAAATTCAAACAGTTCGTTGAAGTTGCAAATGGAAACATTATAAAGTGGGTAACTATATACCATGCATGTATATGCATTATGATGCTGATTTATCAACTGTTTTTGTTTTGGGTCTACCTAATCTGCAGTTGATGATGCCATTGTAAAAGTTTTCGTTGAGTAACACACCACGCTTGATTTGTTCTTCAATTTCATAGTATGACAACTGCCATTTACCATCACAAAAACGTAAAATCTTAAAGCAAAATTTATCTTTGCCAAGCTCTGCAATGTCTTTATTCAACTCATTGTTACTACCAGTGTATGTCTTCCAATCAGACTCTTTGATTACTATTTCACGCTTCTTTTTTCCTTTGCGCAGTGCTTTTCTACGCCTGAATACACTCTGCTTTTTGCCAATGTATACTTTGTTGTTAGTAAGATTAGTAATCTCATATACAAATCCATAAAAACTGTCAGGTACTTCTGAATTGTATTGCCAATGTCCGAGATCGCTCATCTAATTATATATCAATTATTATAATTAGTCCACACATTAACTCTCATCCCCATGAGAATATAAAGCTACATTTTATATTAATCAACTAGGTTTGCTGATCTTTTTATTTTTCTTAAGTGTAGTTTCTGGAAAGTTGCGGCGTTGCAATTTAACTTTGATGTTGCCAGTTACATTTCGTGCATCACCTGGCGCATAACTATCCTTGGAAAATTGAGATGCAGTGCTGTTTGCACCAGAACCAAAAGCACTATCAGCACCACCAGCTGTCATGCTTTCATTGATTGTATTGCGAAATATTTGACTAAATAACATGGAATTATACAATTTGTATTATATAGTTATTTATGCAAACATTGCAGAAGTATGTAGAGCAAATCAAACAAGATTTGGACATCAACGAAATCAATATCTCACAGGTAGCAAAACAACTGCCCAACAGGCGTCATTTTTGGACTGCGCGTTGCATTGAACACAAGCTCAAATTGAGAGAACTCAAAACCAAAAAAGACAACATCTACAAAAACGTTGCCAAAGAAGTTGAGACAGAATCACCTATCAGATTCAACAAAAGCAATTTGTTGGGTGCAGTAGGCAGCACTGATGAGATGAAAATTATCAATGAGCAGATTCAAGAGCAAGAACTACTCATTGAATTTTTGGAAAGTGTACAAAAGAATTTTTTCTCAGCAACATATGACATCAAAAATGTAATTCAGTTGATGCAGCTTGAACAATCATGAATGTAACATTTGATGCTGATAAAACCAAAGCAGTTTTGAGATGCTCTGACAGCAATATGTTTGAGTATATTCGTCACCATTTCAGCATTGAAAACAAAGCCAAGAAGTTCATTAAAAATAAGCTCAAGGCGCGGCACATGCCATCGCGACTGTATGCCATTACACCTACAGGATTGTTTGAGCCTGGCATGGCAGATGAAATACGCAACTTTGTAGCAGCAGAACAACTGGCATCAAGTGTAGATACTACACCTTTGTTTGATAATTTGTATGGCAGCAAGATTCAAACTAATGTATTTGAACAGCTCAACTTGTCATTGAGAGATTATCAGACCACTGCAGTACAGCATTGCATTGACAATGGCAGAGGCATATGTGTTCTTGGAACAGGTGCAGGTAAAACACTCATTACTGCTGCACTTGCATGCAGTTTGTTGCAGTGCAAAAGCAATGTATTGATTTTGGTTCCTGATCCTGGCTTGGCAGATCAAACTTACAATGACTTTGTAAGCTATGGTGTAACAGCCAGCATGTGTTTGTGGACTGGAACAACACCCAACTTGGATGCATCAGCTCAAATCATCATTGCTAACCATGACATTGTATTGTCAAGGTTTGAAAATTATGAATGGCTGAAAGATGTAGGTGCATTGATTGTAGATGAAGTACATACCATCAAGAAAAACAATTCAATAACCAAAATCATTGACAAAATACACACCAAAAACAAGTTTGGGTTCACCGGAACCTTGCCTGTTGATGCATTGGATTTGTGGTGTGTGTTGGGCAAGATAGGCAAGGTGTTAATGACGAAATCCAGTGCTGAATTGCGTGAGCAGCAAGTTTTAACCAATGTAAAAGTCAGTGCAATCAATATAACGTACAAATCAGTTCCGCAATATGTTGCACAGGATGAAGATAGCGATGTGCACATGACTGAAAACTACAGAAAAGAGTTGGATTTCATATACAACAATGAGTTCAGAAACAGAGTCATAACACAAATATGTAAAAACTATGACAACAACATCTTGATACTCATCAATCACTTGCAGCATGGTGAGTGTTTATACAATGCATTGCAGCAGTGCACAGAAAAACAAGTCATATACATCAATGGTGATACTTCATTGGATCAACGCAATGCAGGCAAGCAGTTGTTGGAGTCATGCAACAATGTTGTATGCATAGCCATGAGCAGCATCTTCTCAACAGGCATCAACATCAAGAATCTGCACATGATTATTTTTGCTGCAGGTGGCAAAAGCTTCATTCGAGTAGTACAAAGCATTGGTCGTGGTCTCAGAAAGTCACAAAACAAACAAATACTCACTATCATTGACATTGTTGATAATCTCAGATACGGCATGCGCCATCATCAACAACGATCTAAGATCTATGAGACTGAAAAAATCAGTTGTATACAAACAAAGTTAGTTGAGAACTAGCACATCAATGTTATAATGTTGTATGTCTAAAACAAAAAGACCTACAACCAAGTTCAGCAAAGACGAATTCTATGTAGACCCCGCAAACTTCAAGAAAGAGATTGAAGAGTTTTATGTATCCAACAATTGCTCTTCAACACTGGGTGAATGTCTCAACAAAATTGCTAAAGGTCTCAGCTACTCTCCTAGCTTCATCAATTATACTTACAAAGATGAAATGATAGGAGATGCATTGGTAAAGATGTATGCTGCTCTTAAACACAAAAAGTATAATGTAACATCTGAAACTAATCCATTCAGTTACTTTACTACCATTGCATTTCATGCATTCATCAACAGAATCAAGAGGGAGAAAAAACATCATCAAACTTTGGAAGACTACAGAGAGAGCCATTATAAACAACTGCTGACCAGCAGTGCAGAAGGCAATGGTTTTATCTACAGCAGACCAACAACAAGTGATGATGCTTCTGACAGATATTATGATGAATCTGAGTAACAGAGTAGCCATCTTCAGTGATTTGCATGTAGGTGTACACTGCAACAGCAGCATGTGGCACAAAATTACACTGGATTGGGCTGATTGGTTTGTAAAACAGCTGCATCATCATAAGATACAAGATGTAATTTTTTGTGGCGACTTCTTTCACGACCGTGATGCTGTGGCAGTCAACAGCATGCACATTGCATGTCAAATTTTAGACAAATTCAAGCCATTTAGACTGTTCATGATTCCAGGCAATCATGACTGTTACTACAAAGAGAAGGCTGATGTGCACTCTCTGGCTATGTTCAGTGGGTGGCAAAACATTTGTGTGTTTGATAAAGTGCAGAGCATTCACATTGGCAACAAACATGCATGCATGGTGCCATGGGGTTTTGATATCAATGACATACCACAATGTGATTTGATGTTTGGTCATTTTGAAATTCAGACATTCAAGATGAATTCTTTCAGAGTTTGTGAACATGGATTCAATATCAAAGACTTGCTGCAGAAATCTCCCATGATTGTGAGCGGGCATTTCCACTTTAGAGATGATAGAGTGTTTGAAACAGGAACTATCAAGTATGTTGGCAATCCATTTCAAACAGACTTGAATGATTCTGGCAATGTCAAAGGATTTTACATCTATGACAGCTTGCTCAATGAGTTTGAGTTCCACAAAAACACACAATCACCACTCATTTACAAGCTGCAGTTGTCCAATCTCATCAGCAATCAAGTTGATGCATTGCAATTGCGCAAATTATGCAACAACAACATCATCAGATTCATCATTGACAGAGTTGTAAGCACAGAAGATGCAGATTATTTGGTAACCAAACTAGGTTCTCTCAAGCCACTGCAGCTGAGTGTGGACTACAACAGTACAGCATCACAGATCAATGCAGATGACCGCAAAGACCTGTCTGGAATTGATGTTGAACAAGCCATTCATGACTTCATTGCCATGCTGGAGATTGAAAACAAACAAGAAATTGAGCAATACTGCTTGCAACTTTATAGAAAGTACAGATGAAATACGTTAATTTTCGCCGCGTAGCAATTCAAAACTTTTTGTCTGTTGGACATGAGACAGTGGAAGTGGAGTTCAAGAAAGGACTGCACATCATCACTGGTGCCAACAAGGATAAGCCAGACAGACAAAATGCCATTGGCAAATCCACCATTGCAGATGCAATTTATTTTGCAATCTTTGGTACCAGCTTGAGAGAACTCAAAAAGGATCTCATCATCAACAACATCACCAATGCAACATGCGCCGTTGAGTTGGAATTCTCCATTGCCTCTGAACAAGGCACCAAAGAATATGTCATCACCAGATGTTTAAACCCCAGCAAATGCATCTTGATGGAGGATGGTGTTGATATTACACGTGACAGCATTGCAAACACTACCATTGAAATATGCAATCTCATCAATGCAACGCCCAGCATTTTCAAAAACTGTGTCATCATGACACTCAATGATACTGTGCCGTTCATGGCTCAGAACAAAGTTGAAAAACGTAAATTCATTGAAGGCATTTTCAATTTGGAAGTGTTTACCAAGATGTTGGGCCATGTCAGAGAAGAGTACAATGAAAACAAAAAGACTTATGACATAGAACTGGCAGCTTATGAGGGTTATAAAAGCAATGTTGCCAATTATGAGCAACAAAAAAGCAATGTTCTTAAGAGTCGTAAAGATAAACAACAGGTTTACAAGCAGCGCCAGACAGATAACCAGATGGAGATGCAAAGGTTGATGCAAAGCATGAATGACATCATTGACATTGATGTTGATAAACTCAAGAGTGCCATTGAACAGCTCAATGATGGTGCTGAAAAGTGTCAAAACAATGTTGACCAGCATTTGCAACACGTGGCTGTTACACAAATGAGCTGCAACAACTTGACACTGCGTCTTAGAGACATTGATGTCAATGGTACAATGTGTAACAAGTGTTTGCGTCCCATTACACAACACGATGTACAACACATTGCACAGGAGAAGCAAAATTTACAACAGCAAATTGATGAATGCAAAACCAACATTGCTCAAGCTCAGCAAAAACTTGAACAGCAAAAGCATCGCCACAAAGAAATCAAAAAAATGGTGGATGCTTACAAAGACAAAATCAACAAGTACAATGTAGCTGCCAAAGAAAAAGAAGGATTGCAAGATCGCATCAATCAATTGCAGACTTGGTGTACACAATTGAGCAATGACATTGAACAACTCAACAATGATGATACTGAATTTGATGAATTGATTCAAGATATGAAGGTTCGTATTGACAATGTTGAGCAAAGCATCAACAAGCAACGCAGTCTCATCAACATGTTGGATGTCGTCAAGTACATTGCATGTGAAGAAGGTGTTAAATCTTTCATTGTCAAAAAAATCCTGCAATTGCTCAACAGTAAACTTGCAGCGTATCTTGATAAAATGGATGCCAACTGCGTATGCAAATTCAATGAATATTTTGAAGAAGAAATTGTCAATGACAAAGGCAAAATTTGCTCATACTTCAACTTCTCTGGCGCTGAACGCAAAAGCATTGACCTTGCATGCTTGTTCTCATTCATTGACATTCGTCGCATGCAAGGTGATGTGGTATACAACTTGACCATTTATGATGAATTGTTTGACAGCAGCCTGGATACACGCGGCGTTGACATGGTCATTGACATCATTAAAGAACGTGTTGAGAAGAACAATGAATGTGCATTGGTAATATCTCATCGCAAAGAAAGCATTAAAGCTGCAACTGGTGAGATCATTTATCTTGAAAAACACAATGGCATCACACGCAGAGCCAGTTGCCAATTGTAATGCATGCAATAAATGCATGTATGTTTCCACAGCCTTTTGCAGCAACACCGTTTGGCAAAACTCCATTTCAGACACCCAAGTTTTTAATTCAGCCAACTGCACCTCCTGTTGAGCCTGAGCCACCAGAAGCATCACTGCCAAGAATTTTACAGTATGCAGCTGACTTGTCTGGATGTGGATTCTGGCGCATGATCTGGCCAGAGCACTACTTGAATGCACAAGGCAAAGCATTGGTACACACTAGTACCATCATGACTACTCAAGATGGCATGTACAGTGGACTACAAGCTGTACGAGTGCAGAGACAAGCAACTGTACAGCAGTTGGAATTTGTTCAATACCTTAAACATTTGCAAAAGCAATTTAATTTCAGACTCATTTATGAAATTGATGATGTTGTCTTCAAAGAAGATATTCCTGATTACAACAAATTCAAGTTTGCATTTGATAATGATGAGACGCGCAGAGTAGTTACAGAAATTATGAACCTGTGTGATGAAGTAACAGTAACCAATGACTTCATGCGTGACTACTTCCGCAGCAAATTGGGTAAAAAAGAAGTTACAGTCATTCCCAACTTCCCGCCAGAGTGGTGGTGTGGACAATATTTTAATCCACAACGCAATACACAACTACTGCAAAAGAACAAAAAGAAACCTCGCGTCTTGTATGCTGGATCTGGTGCACACTTTGATGTTGAAAACAAGACAGGTTTCAAAGATGATTTTGAACACGTCATCAAAGCCATCATTGACTCCAGACACAAATATCAGTGGGTGTTCATGGGTGCAGCTCCTATGCAGTTGATTCCGTATATCCAAAAAGGAGAAATGGAGTTTCAAAACTGGCAGACGTTGTATGATTATCCTAAAAAGCTGTTTGAACTGGGCGTCCAAATGATGGTAGCACCATTGCAAGACAACAACTTCAACAAATGCAAAAGCGATATCAAATACATTGAAGCATGTGCATATGGATTGCCTGTTGCATGTCAAGACTTGTGCACATACAAAGATGCACCTATCAAGTTCAACACAGGTGAAGAAATGCTGCACTGCATTGAAGATACATTGCGTCGTACCAATGCATACAGCGAAAAACAATATCAATATCGCAAAGTTGCAGAGAGTAGATTCTTGGAACGCAACAACAACATTGAATGTTATTCTGAATTGTTTGCTACTCCTTATGGCAGCAGCAAGCGCACCAATCTCAACAGATACAACAACAGCATTTAAAGCTTTGTCACATCATACAAATCAACTGTCTTAGCAGATGGATTTTCCCAGTGCATCATCTGTAGTGCTTTTTTATAGTTGACATTCCACAATACACGTTCTTGAAATTTAGATGGTCCACCATTCTTCAACAGCATTGCTATGGCTACAGCTAAATATTTGCAGTAAGTATTAAAAAGGTAGTCACTGGTTTTGTGGTGTTTGAGTGTTATAGGACTTTCAATCAAATTAATTACAATCTCGATGCCTGATGTAGCAACATCATTCCATAGCTGTGATAATCCTGGCTTGTTATTCATCAAAAATATTTAAAGTTCTGCTGCATCATAACCAGCTAGAGCAACATATTTATTTTGTTTGTTAGTTACAGTCTCCAAACCAGCTCTGTGCTTCTTCATGATCTTGTATTGTCTCGTGATTAAAAAATCATCACGCACCAGCATTGCAATGGCTTCTGCAAGATAATTAACATAGTCAGACACAAAATAATTCTCAAATTGGCGAGCTCGTGGCCCGTAATCAACATCATTCATAAAAATTGCTGTTTTTCTGCACTTGATAGCAACATCATTCCAAAGCTGCGATAATTTAGGTTTATTGTCCATCAAAAATATTTATGTTGAAAACATTCAAGAACATGCTATTGTATATGCATGATTGGCTATAGAAACGCAGTATACATACCGCAAGAAGAATGCATCAAGATTTTCTCCTGGGATAAACAAGGCAACAGAGTCAGCTTTACTAGTTCATACAACCCATACATCATGTTGGAAGATCGCACTGGCAATGATGTCAGCATCTTCAATACCAAGTTGCGTAAAAAGACTTTCAAGACGCAGTATGAGCGATACAAATTCCTCAAAGAGTGCGGCACTCGTCGAGTATTTGAGAATCTTGCACCAGTGCAGCAGTTTTTAGTTGATGCATATTACAAATACAATGAAACAGAGGAGTTTCAGCAGCATCCTATACGTACCATGTTTTTGGATATTGAGGTGTACAGTCCAGATGTGTTTCCCAAGGCTGAATTAGCGCAGCATCCCATCAATGTCATTACTGTTCATGACAGCATTGATCAAAAGTTTTATTCATGGGGCACTGCACCTTACAAGAACAGCAATGCTGATGTTGTATACAAGTATTGCAGGAGTGAAAAGCACTTGTTGATGGAATTCATCACTTACTTTGAAAACAATGCACCAGATTTGTTGACTGGATGGAATACATCAGGCTTTGATATTCCGTACATCATCAATCGCATCACCAACATGTTGGGTGAAGAGTTTGTCAAGCAACTGTCACCAATTCAAAAGGTGTATTGCAGAACATTGCGCAGTGGTATGTTTGGCAAAGAAGAAATCAGATGGTACATTGACGGCATTTCTTGTGTGGACTACATTGACATCTACAAACGATTCAGCTTTGTCAACCGTGAGAGCTACAAACTTGATTTCATTGCAGAGTTGGAGCTGGGTGAAAAGAAGATTGACTATGGCAACACCAACCTTGCCAGTTTGTCCAAAGACAATTGGCAGCTGTTTGTGGATTACAACATTCAAGACGTCAATCTGCTGGTAAAGATGGATGCTAAACTGCAATTTGTTGAATTGCTGCGCATGTTGTCATACATGGGATTGACTACCATGGAGAACGCCATGAGTACATTGTCTACCATCACTGGAACTGCAGCCATCAAAGCTCGATTGCGTCAGCAGTTTCTGCCAACATTTATTCGTCATGGCAGTGATGAGAAAAATCCTGGTGCATATGTTGCAGAGCCATTGGAAGGCTTTCAAAAAGATGTGGTATCATTTGATGCTAACTCTCTGTACCCCAACATCATGATTAGTCTCAACATGTCACCAGAGACTAAAATTGGCAAAATCATCGACAAAGATGATAACAATGTCACAGTGCAGCATTGCAGCGGATCCACATTCAAGTTGAGTCATGCCAAGTTTGGACAGTTTGTCAAAGATGAGCAAGTAGCTATTTCTCGTGCCAAAGTATTGTTTACACAGAAGCACAAAGGAATCTTGCCTGAGATTGTTGACCATTATTATAAAGAACGTGTCAAGATTCGCAAAGAGATGCAAATGCTCAAGAAAGGTGGCAAGTCTGATGGATATACCAAAGATAAAATTGTGCAGCTCAATGCCAAGCAATTGTGCATCAAGATTTTCATCAACAGCGTATATGGATACATGGGCAATAAAAATGCTCCCATTGGTGATGATGACATTGCAGCCAGCATCACATTGACTGGCCAGTCAGTCATCAAAGCAGCACGAACATATGGCAGAGAGTTTGCACAGAGCGTTATTGGTCATAATGATTTTGAAGACATTGCTGTAGCAGGTGATACAGACTCAGCTTATTTCTCTGTTGCACCATTGCTGCGAGCTCGCAACATCAATCTCATTGAAAATGGTAAAGTGACAGCAGGTGCCCATGCAATCATTGAGCAGCTCAATGTGTACTTGAATGATAAAATCAAAGCATGGATGCAAGATGCACTCAACAGTCAAGATCCTCGCATTGAATTCAAACGTGAAGCCATCATTGACAAGGGATTGTTCTTGGAAAAGAAGCGATATGTTGCTCACGTAGTTGATGATGAAGGCATTGAGTGTGATAAATGGAAATATGTGGGTGTAGATGTTGTGAGAACAACAATGCCCAAAGCCATCAAGCCATATGTCAAGAAAATCATTGAGACCATGATGGTGTCTCAAAATCGCAAAGCGACCAATGATGTTGTCAATGAAGCTTATGAGGTATTCAAGAGTCTCAAACCAGAAGAATTGGCATACACCAGCGGTATGAGTGATTATGATAAGTTTGCCAGCAAGAGCAAGGAGATGAACATGCCCAAAGGTACACCAGTGCATGTCAAATCAGCGCATGGTTATAATACACTCATCAAAAAGCTAGACATTGAAAACAAATATGAAGTGTTGCAGAGCGGCGACAAAGTAAGATGGATGTACATCAAACATCCCAACAAATACAACATGCAAAGCATTGCATTCAAATATTACTACCCTCAAGAGTTTGTTGAAGCATTTGAACCTGACTATGAAAAGATGTTTGAAAAGATTGTGTTCAGTGTTGTAGAGAGATTTTATGCGGCTGTCAAATGGTCTGCTCACAAACCCAATGAACAAGTAAAAAGTGATTTGTTGGATTTATTTGCTTGAAATTTACAAAACCTATTATAACTTATATATATGAAACCAACCATCACAGCAATCAAAGACGCATCAGGAAGCATTATTTTGGGAGAACTAGCAGGTGAAACTGCTAATGACATTCAGCTCACTAATCCTGCAACACTGTTTATTCAACCTACACAAAATGGTCAACTCAATGTGCAGTTGTTTCCCATGATTTTTGGTGAGTTGCTGTCTGCAGAGAGCAAGAAAAGGGGTACAGTTTGGAGCTTTGCCAAAGCTAGCAATGCAGTAGCAACCAGCATTGAGTTGGATGAAAAACTCATCAGTCAGTACACCAGAATCTTCAATCCAAGCCCCATCATCACACCAAATACCCCAGAAGTTATCAAACTTTTTGATGATTGATAAATCATTGAGATTCAAGAAGAAAGACCACAGAAATGTGGTCTTTTTTTATGTAGATTTTTAGCAGATTTGCTGTAAATAGTTACATGGACAAAGACATCTCAGCTGCACTAGACAGCATCAACGAAATAAATCCTTATGCAACTTATCTCAACAACAATACGCTCAGTACTGTAAATGAATGGATTGATACTGGATCATATGTACTCAACAGCATCATATCTGGCTCACGCAATGGTGGTATTCCCAAGGGACGAGTAACAATGATTGCAGGTGAGTCCATGACAGGCAAGAGTTTGTTTGTACAAAAGATCTTGGCCAATGCTCAAAAAATGGGACTGTATCCAGTCATCTTTGATACAGAATCAGCCATTGATCCAACTGGTGCAGAACGACTGGGATTGGACATCAGCAAAGTAAAATACGTGCCGTGCATCAGCATTGAGCAGACTCGCAATGCTGTATACAAGTTTTTGAGCAGCATCAAAGAAAAAGGCTTGGAAGGTAAGTTCATTGTAGCCATTGACTCATTGGGCAACTTGCAATCAGAGTTGGAATTGGCTCGCATGGACAAAGAAAGTACCAGCGCTGACATGGGCACCAAAGCTCGTGCCATCAAATCATTGTTGCAGACTTGTACTAATTTAGGCGCTGTTACACGCACAACATTCATCATCACCAATCATGTTTATGATGATCCTTCTGCCATGTATCCCAGCATTGAAAAAAATATGCCAGGTGGCAAGTCTGTTGTGTATTTGCCATCTGTTACAGTTCAGTTGGCTCGCAAGCCATTGAAGGATGATGGAGGCAAGACAGTTGACAACAATGAGTTGGCAGTGGGTCAACGCAATTATGGTGGCATCATCATCAGAGCACTCACCAGAAAAAATCGATTCATCAAGCAATACTTGGAAGGTGAAATGTATTTGAGTTTCTCAACTGGATTGGATCGTTACTATGGATTGCTGGACATGGCAGTTGGCATGGGCATCATCATTCAAAATGGTTCAACATATGCATTGGCTGATGGTACTAAGTTGGGTTATGCCAAGAGCTGGCGCAAAGATACCAAACTGTGGGAAGAGACCATTTTGCCCAAGTTGGAAGAGAAGATGAAAATTGAATGGGCTTATGGCAACAAAGTTGAAGAAGATGTTCCAGAAGAAGGAGAGGAGATTGAATACAATGATTAAAATTTGCTACATCAGTACAATCACATGTGGTCCATGCAAAATGTTCAAACCAATCATTGAGAAGTTTTTCAGTGAGCATCCAGAAATTGAAACTGAGTTTTTGGATGCTCACAATGAAATACCTTTCAAGGTTACTGCAGTGCCTACCATCATATTCTTCAAGGACAACAAAGAAGTCACCAGAGTTTCTGGTGTTCAAAGCAAAAATAAGCTGGAACAATTGCTGGACGAGGCTAGTATTTGAATTATTTGCGTATAAAAGGTTTACGTACAATCTCCTTACACTCCCACAAATAATACTTGTTTGTGGGAGTTATTTTTTTGGTCCGTTTGTTATACTTTTCAGGCCACCCATTCTTTAAATTGCCATATTGGGTTATAACATTCATCACACCTCTATCCATTTTAATTCCGATTTCTTTAAAGGTGTTAATCAGTTCTGAAATGGAACAAATGTATTCACCATATATTGGATGAAAAAAACGATACACACCTGCACGTTCAATGTTACGCTCTATATTTTTTGCTGAAATTTCAATTTTATTTTTGATGAATGGGTTATTATCATCGCCTTGATTGTAAGCAAAGTATGAATTGCATGGATAAAAATTTCTATTCATACAATTACTATCATTCTTACAAGCTTGCAATATTCGTTCTTCATCTTTATATCTTTGTTGCTTTGTAGTCCACTCAATGACCGTAAACGTTAAACGATCATATGAACGCTGAGCAACACATTCTTTTAGTATGTCATAATATTCATTTGTTTTACTAGGTGAGCCGTAGTAATTATCAAATAAATTATTTGTTTTACGAGAACCAATGTAATATTTGTTAGTGTGTAATATGTCAACGCGGTACACTATATACCAGTAATTATCCACGCGTTTATATTTTTCATTTTCAGGGTGGATTATTTTCACTTGATTATTTATGAATGGATACTAAGATATATGTATGGATACTAAAAAAGTTGTCGTCAATTTGAGCGGTGGTGTAGATAGCGCTGTACTTTTATATAAAGCTGTAAGAGAATTTGATGAAGTGCATTGCATCACGTTTGATTATGGTCAGAGGCACAACAGAGAGTTGCAGTGTGCAGGGTGGTTGTATGCAGATGCAAAGTACAAAAGCAAGAAGCCAGTGTTCTTGAAAAATGTAGATGCATCATTCATTCGCCACCTTGCACCAACTTCATCTCTCACCAATGATGACATTGAAACTCCTGACATCAGAAAAATTGCAGGAGAAGCTCAGCCCAAGAGTTATGTACCATTTCGCAACTTGATGTTTTTGAGCATTGCATTGTCACATGCTGAAGCTGTAGGTGCAGAGCAAGTTTGGCATGGAGCAACAGCAGTTGATTCACTGGCCGGTTATTGGGATGCATCAGCAGAGTTTCTGCCATCACTCAATAGCCTTTGTTCTCTCAACAGAGAAAATGCAATCAGTGTTGTGGCTCCATTAATCAATTGCGACAAGGCAGACATTGTGAGAATGGGAGTATCATTGAATGTCCCATTTGCCAAGACATACACTTGTTACTCTGGTGAAGAGTTAGCAGATGCAACAACACCAAGCAGCAGTTTGCGCATTCAAGGCTTCCTCAAAGCAGGCTACAAAGATCCTATCAAGTACAAGCAACAAAAGCAAATTGATGCATTGTATCAACAGCACCAATGCAAAGACATCACCAACGACCAGTGATGTAGTCTCTGAATATGCGCTGCATTTCAGATACACAACTTTTGATCAACGGCATTTCATTTCCATTCTCATGGATCATATCATGGACAGCATAAGGCAATCTTTTTACACTCCATGCAAGATTTTTTGCTCTTATTTCTCGTTGTCTGGGTGTAATTTTCATTTGATGAAATAACCTATGAATCGTTGAATGTAACTCAACTGAGATAGCAAATACCTCATCTGATAAGGTAGCGTATCATCAGTGTCCTTGCTGTTGCTGTATGAAAGTTCAACGTGCATGCGAGTGGCATGATGATCAAGTTCATATGCATATCTACTTTTCTGATGTTCAGAAAGTCTCATTTGTTACATGTAACGTTGTTCCATGCGCATCATGTGTTGATAACGTTGTACCCTGGCTTGTTCTGCCAATACAGTCTGCTTTTTGAGAGACAACTTGTGACTTTCAGGCATATAAACATCTGATGAGTAATGAGTTTGCATGTGCTCACAATCTTCATCAGCAGGACATCCACAATCTTTGCTGCTTTCTTCATTCTCACCTGTATATAGTACAGATTGTGACTTGGAATTGCCATTTTGATCAAATGAGATGTTGTATTCTTCAGGACCATCTTGAAATACAATTTGAGATGATCTCAAATCAGCTTTGGAACGCAATGGTGTCTTGGAAAGCACACGAATTGCTTTGCCGCCACCTGTTTGATTGACATACTGATGATCAGTATCCATGCCCATGCCGCTGGGTTCCATGTGTCTGTAACCTTTGGGAAATTGTGTAACAGCAAGAAAATCTTCTACACTTTTAATCTTGTCTTGCATGTCTTGAATGAATCTGCTGGTGTGTCCACCAGCTTCACGTGCACCTGTTGCCAGTTGTCCTTGTGATGCATCTTCAATCTCTTGTGCAACAACATCAACTTGCTGCTGAACTTCTGCAGTTGCATTGCTGCCCAGTTGTTGCTCAGCATACTGTTCCCATGCACCCAATACATCTTGTGTAACTGCATCATCACCAAGCCCTGCAATGATGTTATTGACTTCAGCAGCAGTAACAGTGCGTGCTTCCTTGGGAATCAACCCATTGGTCTTGAGAAAATCTGCCAACAGCATGCGAACTACTCTGTATGCTGTGCCTTGTTCCACTCTCTTTTGCTTGGCAGTCAAGCCAAATGCTTTGGCATCAGCCATTTCATTGATAACATTACTCCATCCTGGACGTTTAAGAATACTCATGTGTATATTTAGTAAAATGTTGATCTTTTTACTGCATACCTTATATTGAATTACAATGTGTGGAATCCTGGGAGCTTTTAGCAAAAATATGTATGATGTCTTGTATGAGGCATCTCAACAACGTGGTAAATTTGCGTATGGTCATTGTTTCTTGACCAAAGACAAGAATACGCCGTTTCATATACAAAGATTTGATAAGCATCCCAAGGTTAACGACTTAAAGGATTTGGATATCAATAAACTGCACTTGGGACATTGTCAAGCACCTACCAGCAGCGTTAGAAAATGGAAAGACTCAGATGCACATCCATTTGTTTATGAAAATTGGATTGTTGCGCACAATGGAGTCCTTACCAATGCAGAACAACTCACTGAGAAGTACAATCTGCAAGTACAGAGTCAAGTTGATACTGCAGTGATTCCAGCACTGTTGCATATGTATGAGCAACAAGATCATCAAACTGTTGCATCATGCATCAAAAATACATTGAGTGAGCTCAAAGGCACATTTGGATTGTGGATTGTTCACAAGAAAACCAAGCAAGTGTTTTTGGCTCGTCAAGGCAGCACCATCTTTGCTAACATGAGCACTGGTTCTTTCTGCTCTGTGCCTTGCAAAAACAAAGAGTGGTGTGAACTTGGAGAAGGATGCATCTACAAAATAGATATTGCTGAAAAAAACATTGAACCCATTGAAAAGTTTACAACAGATTCACCATTTTTATTCATTGCAGAGTCAGAAGATACTTGAGCTTGTTGACTGCACCTAAGATTTCATCACGAATGTTGAGTAAATCAGTATCAGTCAATTCAATTTCATTAACCAGAATGTCAGTAACTCTTTCTAAAGCTGTATTAATATCAACTTCATCCATATTTTTCAATACAATGGAGTCATTGAACATGATTCTGTCATAACGTCCTTGAAATGCTTCTACAAACTCATCCAACAATCCGCTCAATGAATCATAAAATTTACCAAATGCTTCATGCTGAGCAAACGAAGTGGTTTGCCAGTGAAAAATACGTATCTGCAACTGCAAATACATCAACCGAGTTACAACATCAGAGATAGTCATATTTTTATTTATGCAAAAACCAACATTGATAGTAAGCTGCACCACAAAAAAGCATTTTCAAGATACACTGCTGCATCAAAGCTTGAGTAAAATCCAAACACTAACTGACTTTGACACACAATGGTATTGTGAGAATCAAATGGGTCTCAGCAAAATGTACAATGCAGCATTCAAAGACCATGCTAAAAATTATGAACGCATTGTGTATATTCATGATGATGTTGCATTGGATGATGCTATGCTGGACAGCAAGCTGGATGATGCCATGAACAATTTGAATTATGACATTGTTGGACTTGCAGGTGGACTCAATCCTACCATTCAACACCCTGCACTGTGGCACATAATGAGCAAAAGAGAACATCAACGAGGATATGCAGGACATTTAGCTCATGATGGTACTAAATTTATGACAGGGTTTGGAACAACACCTGCAAGGGTAGCAATTGTTGATGGATTGTTTGTTGCAGTCAATGTTGCAGCAGCAATGCAAAAGAATTGGCAGTGGAATGAAAACTTTGACTTTCATCATTATGACATTGCATCTTGCATTGATGCAAACAAATGTAGTATGAGAGTTGGAGTGTATCCCATCAATGTATTTCATCAATCACCAGGATTATTGAGCTTGGATGATGTTAAATGGTCTGCAAGCAATAAAAAGTTTTTGCAATTGTACTTTCAGCAATAATAATATAATATGAAATTGGACTTAGATTGGATGGAAAAGGTAATTGCTTTCAAAAGCATTACAGATGATGAGTACTTGGCAAGTGTCATTGATTATGTCAAGCCATCATACTTTTCAGATGCAAACTTGAGACTTGTATTTGAGATTGTGTGCAGCTTTTATGAAAAACGCAAAAGCATTCCAACAACTACTGAAATCAAAAGTTATTTGTCAACAGATGCTGACAAACAGAAGTTTAAAAATGCAGTCAACAGCATTTCCAGTATTGACAAAGCTCTCAACAGAGAAGAATTATATGAAAATACAGAACGGTTTTTGAAAGAGCGAGGCATCTATGAAGCAATGATGGCTGTAGCTCAAGATGTTGGAGCTGGCAACATTGATACCAGTTTGATTCTTGACAAGTTTGAAAAATCATGCAATGTGAGTTTGATTCCAGATTTAGGATTGGATCTACTCAAAGACTTCAGCAAAGTTGAGCAAGAGTTAATGAATCCAGAGCCAACTATACCCACTGGCTTCAAGTGGCTGGATGAAAAGCTGGGAGGAGGGTTGCAAAGAAATGGCCGCGCCATGTATGTGTTTGCAGGTCAAACCAACATTGGCAAAAGCATCATTCTTGGCAACATTGCTTGCAATGTGGCACTGCAAGGCAAGAATGTAGTAGTCATCTCACTTGAAATGTCTGAGACCATGTATGCCAAACGGCTGACTGCCAACTTGACTAAAATAGGCATCAATTCTCTTGCCAAAGACATTGACATTGTGCGTGCTCAAATGGATAACCTCAAAGAATTCAACAGCAATTGCAAAGTATTCATCAAAGAGTTTCCTCCAAGCACCATGACTCCCAGAGCCTTGGAAGTATACTTGCGCAAATTGCAAAAGCGCAACATCAAGATTGATTTGATTGTGTTGGATTACTTGAATCTGTTGACTACTACCAAAGGCAACAACAGTTATGAACGCATCAAATACATTGCAGAAGAAACCCGAGCAATGACTTATGCATTCAACTGCCCATTGGTTACTGTTACTCAAACCAACAGAAGTGGTACCAATGTCAATGAGCCAGACTTGACAACTGTCAGTGAAAGTTATGCGTTGGGTGCTACATCTGACTTTGTAGGAAGTTTGTGGCAGGGAGATGGTGACAAAGAACTGGGCATCATGCGCGCATCATTGCTCAAAAATCGCTTTGGCATCAACTCTGGAAGCAATGCATTCAAGATTGACTATTCTACATTGACATTGAGTGAAGATGAACAACTCAACAGCATGACTCAAGATTCTGAAGATGCTGCAAACTCATTACGCATGCTGTCTCATTGATTAAATACATACAATCAAATGACAGCAAGTAAATTATCACTTTTAAATGTATCTGCACAGAATATATTTTTTTATGTAGATTATATGAATGATTTACCTGCTGCATCATCATCCAATTCAAGAACCATCATGCAGCTGGAAGCAAGTTTATACCGCTGTAGTACTTTGATTGCAGATGCACTGCAATAGTTGAGTTTTGCGTTGATACTCATAAATTAACGATAATGTCTAAGCAAACTATAGTATGGACAGATGCAGATCTGGATGGAGCAGCATCGTTTTTGGTGTTGAGTTGGTATAAACCAGGCATCAACTTGATTCCACGCATATGCACTGGTGCAAAATTACGTGAATGTTATCTTGCATGGCTGCAAACCAACAAAGCATCTGATTATGAGAAGATTTACATCTTGGACTTGGATACAACAGACATTGCGGATTTGGTTGACAATGCCAATGTTGTAATTTTTGATCATCACAAAACTCATGTTGATCAAGCTGCCAATTACAAAAATTGCAAAGCCATTGTCAAAGACTGCAAATCAACAGCGCAGTTGATTCATGAAACATTCAAAACCAAAAAAGATTTTCTTACTACTCAGCAGAAAATGCTCATTGCATTGACCAGTGATTTTGACAGTGGTACCAACAGTCTCAAACAATCACAAGATCTCAACAACATTTTTTGGACCCTGCAAGGCAACAGAGTCATTGAATTTAGCAAACAGTTTCAAAAAGGTTTCAATGGCTTTTCACCGCAGCATCAAGCTGCATTAGCAATTCATGCCAGCAAAGTAAAAAACATCATCAATGACTTGAAGCTATACCAAGGCAAAATCAATCAACACAAATGCATTGCAACATTTTGTACAACATGTCACTCTGAAGTTGCACAGCATGTGTTTAATACTACTGATGCTGACATTTTGATGATGGTCAATGTAGACAGAGAGACTGTTTCATTTAGATGCAGCAAAACATGCACAGCTGATGTATCTTTGCTGGCTCAAAAATTGTGTGAAGGTGGAGGTCATGCGCAAGCTGCTGGTGGCAAATTGACACAGACCTTTATAAATTTTACCCAGACATTGCAACCAGTATGAATTTATTTGAGCAACATGAAACTGAGTATTACCTGCTAGCATTTTGCAGCTTCTTGACAATCTTGCATGGCAAAAAGTTGAACCTTCCCAACATCTTTTTACTACTGTTAAAAAACAAAAAATACAGGGAAATTTTCAAGACCATGCTGGACCTTGAAACTGATTACCAAATTTTTAAAATCTTTGTTGACTACGAGCCAAATCTTTGCAAGAGCAAATACATTTCAAAATATCTCAACTCCATCAAAACAGGGTTGAAATGAGTAGCATTATTCATTTTCTGCATTATAGTTAATTATGCAATTGAATGAGTTTGAAAAAAAGATATACAATCAATATCTTTACGCCAGCAGGACACACAACAACAAACCATTCTCACCACGCAAGCAGTTTGATGACTTGGACAGTGAAAACGTTGTAGCATGCAAACAAATAGCAATGTTGCTGCAAAAATTTCCCAACATCAACATCAAAGACTTTTTTGATGCACCATTTAAAATGCAAGAAGGTGGTCACATCAAATTGCCATTTTACAAGAGCATGCGAGCCATCAAGTTGTTTTCTCTTTACAATTATGAGCAAATGATGAGTGCAGATAGTCAATGGAATTTGGATAAAATCAAAGAATCAATGATTTTTATCTATAAATTTTGTAAGATGAATAACATTGAGTTTCAACATTATATGCATGCTAAAACACCTGCAAACATTGCATGGTTTGTGTTGCATTTGCAACAGTTTAGCATAAATATATATGCTCTGCTTGCATTTCCAGATGCTGATAAACAACTCAATGGCAGTGCACAACACCTAGATGAAATCATCGGCAATAATCTTAGCAAAAAACTAAGCACATACATATCCAAATTCATTACATCCAACAAATGTAAAGACAATGCAAGACAAGCATATCAAAAAATAACAACAACAAACCTAGCAAAACAAACAACATAAACTATAATATCAATATGAAATTCAACTCATCCATGTTCGAAAGCATCAAAGATGCACTTAACAAGCAAAAGAATACCAAGAGCGCAACCAAAGACATTTTGACTCTTGAAAAAGACAAGACATATCTTGTAAGACTTTTGCCCAACGTCGCAGATCCAGAAAATACTCTGCTTCATTACTACACTTTTGGCTGGAACAGCTTCAGTACTGGTGGCTATGTCCAAGCTGTATCACCAACTTCTTGGGGTGAACGTGATCCCATTGCAGAAGAACGCATTCGTGCATATCGTGCAGGTTCTGATGCTGACAAAGAGAAAATCAAGAACGTCAAACGCGCTGAAAAGTGGTTGGCAAATGTGTACGTCATCAATGACCCCACCAATCCTGACAACAATGGCAAAGTCAAGCTGTTGAGGTTCGGCAAGCAATTGCATAACATCATTGACAGTGCCATCAATGGAGAAGATGCTGATGAATTTGGCATCAAGGTGTTTGACTTGTCACCAAATGGTGTCAACTTGAAGATCAAAGTTGATGACCAAGGTGGTTATGCAAACTATACAGCCAGCCGCTTTACATCTTCTGTTGATCTCAAGCTGAGTGCTGACCAAATTGATAAACTGTACGAGAGTACAACTGAACTCAAGAGCGTCTTGACTGTCAAGTCTTATGACGAGCTCAAAAAGATGTTGGATGAACATTATTTCGCCAACAAAAGTGCATCTCCTTCAACAGAATCATTTGCATCTTCCGCACCTGTTCATAACTACGTGCAACCACCTGCAGAAGACTCTGACTCACCGCCAGCATTTGACGATGACGATGATGCCAAGATGCGGGCTCTCTTGGAAGGCATTTAAAGCATGGAACCGCAACAAATTGAACAGCACCGCGCCCTTTTGGGTCTCTTGGGACACACTTACGGGCAAATGAAAGAAATTGATACTCACATTGCTGCAGCTGGTAGCAATGCCAAATTTGCAGGGCGCAGTGAAGCCCTCAAACGTCAATTTGAAACATTGGCTACAACTCCAATTGTTGCGCAACCTCCACAACCAAACTATGACTCTGAACTGGAATTACCGCCAGTTCAGAGTCCTGTTTTTGCTCAACCGCAAGCAATGCCTGTACAGGTGCAGCCCATTCATCATGCTGCACCTGCACCAACACTAACTGCACCAGATGAATTTCAGCTTGAATTCAATTTTAAACAAGCTGAAAAGAATGTATTGCAAGATATATACAACGTCTTGTATGACATCAAAAAAATCCTGCTGGAAAATAAAAAGACACAGCCAGCACCCAAGAAGAAAATCAGTGATTGTATTTTGTGTGGAACCAAAGCAACAGTTTCAACACTTGCTAACAATGCATTTGAAGTTCGTTGTACCAACTGCAATGCCAGCACCACACAAGAGCATGCAACAGCTAAAAATGCAGTTAAAGAGTGGAATAAAGACAATCAGTGATATATTAATATCATGAGCCAACTTATACTGCCAGAGAGCTTTGTGCAATTTCTCAAAGCTGTCAATAAAATTAATGATGCAGCTATCTTATCAACAACAGCAGATGCTTTATCATGTCTCATAGGGACACCTGACAATACCTGCTTTTTGTATGGTAGTATGCCGTGCAAGTCAGAGTATTCTGGCTTTCTCAACATGCCTAGTCTAGCAAAGCTTACCAGAGCACTGGATCATGTCAATAATGAATTTGCTTTCAAGGTAAATAACAACAACTTGGAATACAAATCACCCATGGTTCGATTTAAATATCATTTGCTCGACAATGGAATCCTTTCACAGCCGCTCATCAACATCAAAAAGATTCAGTCTTTTGAATATGATATTTCTTTCACCATGGGGTGCCAAACTCTTACTGATCTGTGCAAAGCTAGTTCGTTTGCAAATGACTCTAATAAACTTTATTTGAGCTGTGATGGCAAACTGCTGCATGGTGAATTAACAGACAAGTCAAGGCACAACATTGACAGCATTGAATTGGTGCTTGGTGAATTTTCCAAGCCATTTGATGCTGTGCCCATCAACCTTGACTTCATCAGAAGCTTGAGCTATACCAACAATAGTAATATAACAGTGCGTGTCAACGAACAACATGGCGTTGTATGCATTGATATTTTCAATGATAACTATAAATTGAAGTATATTACATCTGCATTTACATCATGAACAAAAACGCACGCAACAAAATCAGCACTGCAGGATATTTCATCAAGAGACTCAAAGACAATGGTTTCATCACCCATCGCATCTTTTCATCTTATGCAGAGAGTGATCCTCGCCGTTGGACAATTCTCATTGAACCTGGAGCATTTAGTGTGTATGTGACATGTTATGAAAACAAAGACACATTCAAGGAAATCTTATTTGAAATCAATGATGGTGGCAAAAACTTTCCAAAAAACTTCTCCATCAAAACATCCAGCATTGAAGTGATTATTACAACACTGTTGTCACGTGGTGTTGTACCTTCAGTGGTAAAGACTAAAGAACAACATGAGTAATAGTTTGTCTGATGCATTGAGTTCTGACAATTCTAGGAAGAACAAGACATCAAAACCAAAAATTGATAAAGAAGCATCAAATATTATAAAAGATGCTTTGCTCAACTACATCAAGACCAATTCAGGTAAATTTTATAAAGAAGATTGTGCAGCTGCAGCAGCTGCAACACTGCAAGAGTTTTTGCAAGCATTCATAATCATTGGTTATGATTTCCAAGGAACACACATTAAAATCATACAAGCACACAATGGTCAAGAAGCAGATGCACTGTCATTTGCAATGCAAAAATTCATGATGAGCAGCAATTCTGCTTTTTATAACGATGATTGATGCATGTTTAAATTCATTACATCACTTTTTCAAAAACAGCCAGTGGTTCATCCGCATTATTCTGCATCATATGCAGTAACATGTGGTGTGTTTGTAGGTGAAATTCTGATTTATGTGCGCAGCTCAATGACACATCACTGCTTTTTGAGCATACCCAACATGGTCAACAGAAATATTCCCAAGGAAAAGTTTGATTTTGGTTTAAAGAATGGTATATTGGAACATGTAAAGAGTTTGCCCAAGGACGTCTTTGCTACAGTTGAACAACAATACCAAAAAAATGAATCTTCTAATTGACGCCAGCAACATTATTCATCGCTCTTTTCACATGTCTCAAAAGAGGTATGAACAAGACAGCAACATGCAAGTGTTGCTTTTTTTGCGGTCTCTCAAAAGTTACATTGACATGTTCAAGCCAACAGCAGTATATTGTGCATGGGATGCAATGTTGGATCATACACAAAAAAGTTTTCGCAAACAAATTGCGTCAGAAACCTATAAAATAAATAGAGATAAAACCATTGGAGCTGCAGTATATGAAAAGTCTGACGAAATTAAAATGTTGGTTGATCATTTGGGTGTATACAATATCTACCCATTCTGTTTGGAGGCTGATGACGTCATTGCTTTCTTAACACGTCAACTGCCTGGCAAGAAGATGATTGTATCATCTGATAGAGATTTGCTGCAACTGGTCAGCAATGATGTTCACATGTACAGTCTTGCTAAAAAAGTTGTAGTTACACCCAACAACTTTGAAGAATTTACAGGCATTGCTCGTGAATCCTTTTTGATGTTCAAGTGTTTGGTGGGAGATGCATCTGACAACATTGCCAAAGTAACAACTCCCAGCAAAGCCAAGAAAATTGCTACAGGCATTGCAGATATGTCACAAATCTTGAATCAAGATCAAGTGTTGCAATATCATCACAATGACAAAATGATGAACTTGCATGAATCTTACAACCATCAACCCAATGAACTGTCACGCATGCAGCAGCAGTTGCAACAGCTTGATCGTGTTCCAAATTTCGATGCATTCATTGATGCATGCAAGCAGCTGAATCTGAATACCATTGTTGATAATGCAGCAAGCTGGAGAAAAACTTTTTTTGGTCAACAAAACATGACTAATCTCATTAAGTTGCTAGGTTTGAATAAATAACATTATGAATTACGTACGTCCAGTCAAAATGGTTTCCCCAACCGGCCAAATGTCTACACCTAAAATTGTAGAAAAACAAGTTGGTCAACAGATCCATGTGGAAGCTCACTGGTATGATCCTGCCAGCGGCGCTTTCTTTCACAGGGGTTTAGTTGAAATTAAACAAGTTGAACAACCGAATAAGTAATATATGTTAAGAGGTGCAATTGCCTCAACATTACATAGTTACCAAGTTCTATCAATACGCAGGAGCCCCCAAGTATAATAGGTTGACAAAAACCTATCAGGGCTCCTGTCCTATTTGTAGAGAAGGCAAGAGTTGGTTGCGCAAAAAGCGACTGTATTATATTCCTGACAAAGAAAGCATCTTTTGTCACAATTGTGGATGGAGCAGCAAGCCTCTCAAATGGTTGTTGCAAGTGTCTGGTATGACCAAACACGAGATTCAAAATGATAGTGAATCATTTGATACTGTTGACATCAACAGTGCGCCCAAGCAGCAAGAAAAGGTGCAAGTGCCATCATTGCCAGGAGAGTGCATCAATTTGATGCAGTCCAATCAAGTTGAATTCTACAAAGACAACAAGACTGTGCAGCAAGTTTATAATTATGCTGTATCTCGTGGTCTCATGAGTGCAATCAACAAACCAACTGCACTGTATGCATGTCTCAAAGATGAGACTCACAAAGGCAGGCTCATTTTACCTTTTTTTGATGCATCTGGCAAGATAGTTTATTATCAATCTCGCAGCGTTGAAGCAAATGATGAACGACCCAAGTACATGAGCAAGATTCATGGTGATCGAGCCATCTTCAACTTCAACAACATTGATAGTGCATGCAATGATGTATTTGTATTTGAAGGGCCCATTGACTGCTGCTTTGTTAAAAATGGCATAGCTGTAGCAGGCATCCAAGAAAAGAGCATGCAATTGTATTCATCACGTCAGCAAATGCAGATCAACAGCATCAGCGGATTTTACAATTTTATTTGGGTGCTTGACTCGCAATGGCTAGACAGTGCCAGCAGGCTCAAGACTCAAAAACTCATTGATGCAGGTGAAACTGTTTTCATCTGGCCCAAGAACATTGGTACTGTATGCAAAGATTTCAATGATGTTGCGCTCAAATACGGCATCAACAGCATTTCACACAATTTTATCAAGCAACATTGTGCCAAAGGTCTTCAAGCAGAGATTATGCTCAAGACCATCAACTAATTATACGTACTTGTAAGAAGGATTGTTGCTGGTAGCTCTGTATCCAGCAAATGACTGCTGCAAGCCAGCAAGTTCTTCAGCTACACGAGCAATGCGCTTGCTCTCGCCTTTTTTGATTTTGTCAAACAGTGTATCAGGAATGGCTTTGGATAAAACGTTTTGAATTGATTCACCATTGGGACTGTTGAGATATTCAACCATCTCACCTACTTGAGCCATCCACTCTTCCAGACGTGCATTCATTGCTTGCTGCTGTTTTGCAGACATCTCCACTGCTTGTTGATTCATATCAGCACCAAGTTCAGATACTTGTGCACCATCACCAAGTTGAGATTGAGCAGCTTGTGCATCGGTCATTTGTTCTGGTGCATCAGCAGGTTCACCAGTTTGTTGTTGGTCCTGTTCTAAAACAACTCTGAACATTTTTGCGAAGATTCTATTTGACATATGCTTATTTATATTTATGCGGTAGAATAAATAAAAGAACATGGATCAGTCAATAAAAGATTACAACCGCCAGGTATCTGGTCAAACAAAAATGGCTGGCGTTCGTGATGGTTCCTTGAAACCGTTGGAATACAGAGATTTTGATGGCAGCAAACTAGATACGCCTGCTAGCAATCCAGTAACTGCATTTGAACTACAAAATTTACACGAATTCATTGGAAATACATACATCAATGCTGCAAATGCCAAAAGCAGCCTCAGAGCATCACTCAGCAATCCAGCTCTCAAAGACTCTCAAAAAAGAACAGTCAAGATCATGTTGCATCAAATCAACAAAATTTTAGACATCATTGCTGGTCCCAATGACTCCAACACTCCTAATGATTCTATCAGCTTGAGAAAGTTATTAGACAGAATCACTATATCTGGATAATTTAATGCAACAGAATAACTACTGGCATGAAAAGTATGTTAGTGCCCATTGTGGTTACTGTATTAATTAGTGCCTTTGTCGGTTTATGCACTTTAAATTCACCATTGGGATTCCCTGGAGGCTTTGGGTTGTCCCTTGTTTTACACTTTGTGCTTGGTGGCATTTTCAATACCTATTTGCAATACAGGAGCCAAAAGGAATTTGAGCAGATTGCAAATGATAGAATAACTGAGATCAACAAGCAAACCATGAAGCTTGCTTGTCCATGCGAGCGCAACATTGAACAAACTGTGCCACTATTCTTCAACAGACAAAACTATTACAATTGTGCCATGTGTGACAAATTGATCAATTGCAAAGTATCAGTGAGCACCATTTTACCTACACAAATACTTGATTTGGATGCATCTCACAGTGACTTGGTACAGCAAATGCAGCAAAAAGTCATTGAAAATAAAGTAAATGAATAATCCACCATACAATCAGCTGCAAAATATAAATCACAACATAGATGTGACACAAAGTCATTTATACAATGCAGCAACAACTGTTGCAAGTTCCATTACGCAGCCATTGCCTGCTGCTGAACCTCAAATTAATTCTAGTTTACATGATTTAATGCAGTGGGCCAGAATCAACAACGTAGAAACTCCATTCAACATTGGCAGACTGTATGGCAAAACGCAGTCCATTGAAAATCTGTATGCAGCAATCATTGAAGGCATTAAAAGCAAAGAAAATGATCCAATATTCAATGAAAAAGCTACACTTTTGCTCAAAGTTTTGCAAACAGCATGGCAGTTTTTCGTTGCAAGTCATGGGAAACAGTTGTCAGAACCTGAAATCTTGGCTATAATGTCAGGGTATATAACATCAGGCTATGAAAAACAAAAATCAAAATAAACAGTCCGTCAAGTCCACTACTAGTCAAAGCATCAACATGTCCATGGAAGAAAAGGCCCGCTGGATGTGTCTGGCAGAAGCAATTTCAGTTGTAGATCAGAAGATGACAGACATGCAAGTGGATCCAGATGAAGTAGATTGGGTAAATCCCATTGCATTTGGCAAATACATCAAAGAGAGATATCATTCTATGTTGTACGATCTCAAATGCGAGATTGCACTTGAGAATGCAAGAGCAACAATTACAAATTAATTGATACCTTGATAGGCAAAGATACAGCGTTGCTGCCAACAGCTGCGTTGGTCATTTGATTTATTCCCAATGAAAAACCTGCATTGCTTCCAAATGCGTATATATCATACAGTGTTTTATCAGGTGAGTCAGTTGTCAGTAAATAAATACTTGGTGCATTTGTAACAGTTAAATCATCATCACCATCATCTGAGGTACTATACAAAAATGCACTATAGTTGACATCAATTGCAGATACACCTGTAGGTAAATTAACTTGTAACCATGTACTTGATCCTGCACCTGTTGATGTAATTGTTCCTTGACCATTGGCACCAAATTTATTGCTGCCAGTTGCAAGTACCTTTCCATCTGTAGTAATAGCAACAGCAGCAGGGTTGGAAGCATTTATATTTGCAGTTGCATTTAGAATTTTCTTGATGTTATAAGCAGATAAAGATGGTATAATGCTAGCAGAAGTAACAAAGGTACCAGAGCCTGGCAATCCAATGTTTTTTCTCCAACCCCAGCCCCATGTACGACCATTATCTTCTACTGCCAAAACTCCTCCTGACCAACTGGGGTAAATTGCTTTGAAATTGCCCATGAGTGGCGCACCAGCAGCAGACAATACAGGTCTAAAAGTAGATAAAGTATTGCCTTGAGTCAACTGTGCACACTGACCATACCAATTGTAACCAGTGGCCCAAATTCTACCTGCTGTAAGTGCATAAGTAGTTGCCACAGAATAATTGGTAATAACAGTAGCTCTTTCACTGCTTACATTGTATGCACCAATGGAACCACCTCCAATAGCACCACTTATGTAAAGTCGATCTGCTTGCATACCTATTATAGGTGATCCATTCAATGGAGTAAAATAACAAGCACTAAATGTAACAGCACCTGTGGTGTTGCTGTTCAATGCCATAAATTTGGCATATGAGCTGCCATTGTCAAGTCCAGGCTGAAAACCTCCTGCCCAATTATTAACTGTCGTATTAGTAATTCCATTGCCACGAACATGCACTTTGTTGCTGGAATCAATGACAAACATTGCACAATTTGCAGGTAAAACCTGCTTCAATGTATTTTGGCCCAAGCTGCCACCACTCAAAACAGCAGGATATGCTACAGCATCGACAGTTGCATCTAAAATTTGATTAAAGTTATTTGAACCCCATGCATACCCTCTGCCATTGGTATCAATTACTGCAACTTGACCACGAGGTCTTGTAAAACCTCCTGTTACTTCTGTTGCTGCAATTTGTATTGCAGATGCACCACCAAAAGTAGAATTGGAAATTTTTTGCCATGTTTCAAAATAAGGTGTTGTAGTATTATTAATACCTAGAAATCCATTTGATACAATACTAACTTCAGGATGATTCATTGAATTCTGCCCTGTACTGTAAACGTTACCTTTGTTGGTCATCAAGAAAGAAGCAGCACCAATTCCAACTGCACTTACTGCATATTCATTGGTTTCCATCTGAATTGGAACAATAGTATTTAAAAATGCATTGTATGTTGTACTGTATGCTTGACCAGTTCCACCACCACCAAACAGAGGATTAAAATTGCCTGTATTTACATAATTTCCATCTCTGCCGCTCATTCTCAGGCGATTGAGACCATCCAAATAGAAAAATTTGCCACGAGTTCCCTGACTTACTGCACCACCTTCAAAAGGAAATCCATACAAAAATCTAGATGCTTTGGCTCCACGAATCAATTCAACAGCAGCTGCTGTACTAGCAGCAAACAAAGAGTCAACGTATTGCTTATTTGCTACTTCAACAGATCTTATTGGAACTGCTACAGACAGGAACCCTGTCATAGTACCGCCACTCAATGGTACACGCAATGCATCAGCACTGTCAACATATCCTTTGGTAGCTGTATGCAATGGTGAAGTAGGATCTGCATTGGCTGTTATGTATCCAGTCATGGTACCACCTGCCAATGGCAACCTCAAACCAATTTGAGTGAATACATTGCTGCTGAGAATTTGTGTAGCAGCGCTCAAAGGTGGTGTAATTACACTGCTAGCAAAGTTAACTATGCTGTTGATGTCTGTTCTGAATGTATCAGCATTTTGATACACAGGTGTCAGCTCTGTACCAACAAGGTTGTTAGCTGCGCTGAGTTGATTGATTGTTACAAGAGGTGTAGACATAATTTTATTTATGCAATGCTGGTTTTGATGGGTGTAGAAATAACATCATTAGTATAAGCATTGCCAATGCCATACTGTACTGGTAAACCACACTCTCCATATCCATTGTATCCCCAACTGTATAATTCACCAGAAGTTGTATAAGCATGCACATGAGGTTCATTGTTTGCCAAATTATCTGCTTTGGAACACATCACAATGTAATCACTCCAAACAACATTGTTGGGAGCTATAACCATTGCAAAGCCATCTTTTGTTGTGAGTGTACCATTGCCACAAGCGCCAAAAGTATTTGATCCAGCAGAATACAAATTGCCAAGTATATCCTGTGCAATACACACAGAAAGATCAAAATTAGAATTGCATGCTTTGAGTTGCACAATGTTTTTTTCAGCCAATGATGCCACTGGTATCGCTGCTTTGAGAAATTTAGATCTGGATGCAATGCTTCTGGCATGCCCACTTGCTAATCTATTGTAACCACCACTGTATACTTTACCACTGTTGGTAACAACATATACTGTTGTAGCATTGCCAGCATTGTTGGTACCTGCAATGGCTTTTACAAATGCAACATCATCAGCAAATCTCTGTCTTACAGCATTTCCATCTATGTCAACACCTTGCCAATTGGCACTTGGTAAATTTTTTAGATGTATTAGCATTGAGACCATTGAGCAACTGACCATTAACATTTGCACCTGCCGCATACAGTTGACCTGCAGTAATAGCATACACATTGGAGCTGCCGCAGCCATAAATTGCATCAGCAGTCATATTGATTTCTGCAGAACCTGAAACAATGACTTTGCATGCGCTGAAGCTTGTAGATGTTCCATTGGTAGTTGTACCAATGGGCAATATTGCATTGCCATTGCCCACTGCATGCACTTGATTATTTACATCAATTACAGCTGAAAACTGAGCAAGTGCATTGCCTCTGCCAGTCAACATTGCGTCTTTAATTTTAACATTTTTAATGGATCCACCATGTGGATTGGATGGAGTATTGATGAGTCTTGGAGTTGTGTAAGATGCTGATGCTGACAATGACAACTGATAATTGTCATTGGCGCCCCACCCATATAAATCTCCACTTAAAGTGATTGCCAAGATGCCTGTTCTGCTGCCTAATGAGTTTGAAGCATCAGATAGTAAAATTTTTACAACTGGTACATTGCCGAAATATGCAGGATTAATTATGCCCCATGTGAGTCTTTTAACAGTAGTACCATTGCCCAACTGTCCATCTGTGTTTGAACCAGTTGTATAAACATATCCATAATTGGATAAAATTATGCTAAAATTTGCATCACCAGCTGCACTGATAGCATACTCGCCACTGGAAACAAACGGTACAGTACAAACAACAGCATCTGCAAATCTTTGATTGAATGGACCAGTTCCGCCACCAGCATACAAATCACCATCAGAACCTATAAATTTAAGCCTGTTGCTGTTGTCTACCACAAAAAACTTTCCTGCAAAACCAGCATCTACTGCTTGATTTCTTTCACTGAATGCAAATCTTGATACTTTGAACCCGCTGAAATTGACACCAATGATGTAATCAATGTTGTTATCTCTTGTATTAACATATTGTTTACGAGCCACCTCTACATTTGTATTAGGATCAGCATGAGCTGACAAAAACCCTGTCAATGCATCACCTGCAACAGCAACACGAAGTTCATCTGCATCATCTACATACCTTTTACTAGCTATGTGCAATGCATCCAATGGCTCAACTGTATGCAGCGATAAAAAATTAGTCAACTTACCACCTGATAATGGCATCAATGCACTAATTGCAGGGTATGCAGTTGAACTCAAACTATCCAATTGTGCAGACAAAGGAGGATTGATGGTGTTGCGCATCAATGCATTGACTGTTGATAGACGCACTGCAAACGAATCAATGCCTTTATGAATTGCCAACTGACTGCTGAGAGCCAATGTTTGTGCATTGGGCAAATTTTCAATGGTTGTATAAATTCTGTTGGGCATAATTAGTCGGTTATGGTGTTATCATAAGTAATAGCTTGTTGCTCGCTAGTACTATTGGTTACAAATGCAGACAATGCAAATGTCGGCGCAATGTAAGATGCAGATGCAGCAATAGCAGTGAGTGAAAGATTACCAATATTAGCAGCACCTGGTCCATCAATGTCTGGTTTTGTGGCTGAACCAACTGGTACAAAGCTAAGCGACACTGGATTAACAAACGGCAAAGAAAGAACTTGCAGTGGTTCAACAAGTGCTACAGAAGTAGGTGTAACATCTGCACCTTGAACATGATAACGCTGCACATCAAATCGTGCTGGAGCAACATCATTGTTGACCAAGGGAGAAGCATAAACAATACCAACTTTGCATTGATCCAGCAATGCAGGCTGTAAATTAACACTTATATTAGCTAAATCTATGTAATCATTTTGTGAATCCAACGTACTTACAATGAGATTGTTTCCGCCATTGGTGAGTCTGAACCGCAGAGTTTTAAATTGCTGCACTGTTGTTGACATGTTGTATTCAACAGGTACAGAATCAATGATGAAAAAGTCTTTGTCTCTGATGGTTATGTATGTACCACGTGATAAAACATCAACATTGAGACCACTGGCTGAGTCTCCATTGGTATACAAGTCAGCAGTTCCAGGAATCAATGCATCTGTAAGTGCATAAGCACCTAAACTATCAATGGCAATGGTCAAAATGGTGTTGTTGATACCATCTTTGGTGATGCCACTGTAGTCAATGCTGGGTGAGCATCCCATGGCTTTGCCAGGACCACCTTGCAATCCACTTGTATCAGTCATTGTACTTGTGTACAATGCAGTGCAAATGCCTGCCTGTGCACCAGACTGTCCACAAATGCTGTATTGCAAAGACCATGTCAAATCATTGACGTAGTAGTAACTGTTGCCATTGGTGAAGCCACCTAAAACTATGCTGGAGAGTGGTAAACTCATGCTGTTATTTATAACACAACAGCAGTTGTTCCTGGTGTTGTTGAAAATGCAATGTTGTTGTAAACTGCATCAACTACAGTTATTAAACCTTGTTGAATGTTGTAGATCTTTTCAAATGCTCTGTTGAGTGCATCTGTATTTTCCATGCATTCATTTTCATGTACAAACATGTTTTGTTTGTAATCTACACGCAAAACATCAACTTCAGCATCTGACAATGCTGCATAGTTGTCAGCTACAACATTGTTTGCAACATCAAACTTGATGGCAAACTTGCCACGAATGAGATTTCTCAGTGTGAAGATGTTGTATGTCATTTTAAATAGCTCTTTGTTAATGACAAATGCTTGCAAAAATTCACTGTCATTGATGCCAAAGTTTTCAAGTGTATAAAAGCTAACAACTCTATCAGCAACAACACTGTTCAAGGAAACTCTGTCCTGTACAAACCATACTCTGTCCACTGGACCAGTGTAATTGGCTGACAATGTACATCCATATGCAAAGACTATGTCATAATTATTGTTGCTGGGTATAATGGTTGCATCAATGTAGCCTGCATCTGGTTGTTGTCTGAGTTGAGCATTGCTTAAAACGTAAGGCAGCCATTTGCTGAAGGATTGCAATGTACTGAGATACACTTTATAGATGTATTGCTCTGCAACCATGTATAAAACATTGGAATCATTTTGTGAAAAGTACAATTCTTTGAATTTTTCCTTGCGCAAACCTTGAACCGAACCAGCTGAAGTTACATTTTGCGTCTCAACAATCTGCAAAGATGTATCATAGATGTTGATGAAGTATGATTCAGCAGATGCATCATATATCAACACAAAAATCAGTTGTTGTGGCTCATAATAAGCAATGCTTTGTGTATAATAATTGGTGTTGCGGGGGTATGACAGCGTTCTTTGATGAATAAAGTTGGTATCATACACCTTGATGCACCTGTTGCCTGCATCACATACAAAGACTCTTTGCAATGCATCAAATGCATACACTTTGTCTGGTGCATTAAATTTAGATATATCAGTCAAAGTACCAATGCCACCAATGGATTCTACAAATACACGTTTAAAATCAGGTAATCTGTCTTGATTGAGCAAGTCTGCTATATTGTATTTGTAAATCTGATTGTTGCCTTGATCACAAACAAACAAAAAGTTGTTACACACTGCTATGCCTGTGATGTTCTTATACTTGTTGTCAATAACATCAATGTAATCATAAGACAATGCACCTTGAGCAGCTGGAATATTCTGCAAGTCAATTGTTGGATCTCCAACATCAATCAAATACAATGTGCTATTGACTGTGCTACTACCTGGAAATGCAGCAATTAATGCATATTTGTTGAGTTGTCTAGTGTATGCAACTGCAATGATCTTAGAAGATTGATTGAAACTGTCAATGCCAATGCCTGCAGGCAATGCTGCAAATGATACTGTTTTGTAGTTGGTTTGCCATGCAAAAGCACCTTGTCTAGTTGCAGCAACACTCACTGGATTGTAAGGATCAATGTTGTATGGTATGAAACATTTGGTGTATGTATACAAGAAGTTCTGATATATCTTGTATAATCTGTCATTGAACATACGAGCATTGAGTGTTTCACCTGGTGGCAATTCAATGTCTCTATAGTCATACGGCAAAGATAGTTTACTTGTAGGTATTCTGTCTTTAAAGAACTCTGACAATGCTACATCTGATCCAATTACATTGCTGGATTGCAGCAATTGTGAGTCAGAAGCATACAATCTGCCAGTGTATGCAGCGTTATCCTTGATGTTGTAATACCCAATGTATGCTGCATCATCCAAAGTAAACTCAGAACCAGCTGTAAATGCAAATTTGTTGATGTTGTAATCAGTCACATGTATATTTACTTAAAGTCAACAAATTCAACACCAGTTATATCCACAGTAGCAGGCAAAATTCTCTTGGACTCTGCAACTATTGCTGTTGTTATGCGGCTTTGCAAGTCAGAACTGTTGATATCCAAGTTTTTAACGTAAATCTTGACTTTGTTGCTTCTGAAACCAGGAGATCCTGCTGAAAACAGTTTGCTGATGCGGTCCAAGTTGTTGCGCTGCCCACCAGGCAGTTCAAACACAAGATTTTTTGATCTGTATGCTGCAAACATCAACATTCTGATGTCAGAAAAGTCAATGGGTCTGGAAAATAGTCTGAAATCCTTGATTCTGCAGTTGCTGGCATAAAATTTGTTGTTCTGTCTGAGAAAAGATGAGAGTTTGACACTGTTGCGTAAATAGCATGAGCCAATGGCAAAGCCATCATCCAAAATGCTGGAGACAGGCAAATTGATTTCAGAGAACTGCAGTGTGTTGGTCAAAATTCCATTGACATACAAGGCTAAGTTGCCATTGTATGCATCATACTGCAATGCAAAGTGATGAAAGCCACTGTTGAGCTTGGCAGCATCAAAATCAATGGTCAAATTGATGGAATTGCTGTAATTGAATACATCAATGTTTTGAATTGCAAAAGTCAATGTAGAAGCAGTTCTGTTTTTGTATTGTTGATTGACATGATTGAAGTTGGTCAAGTTATAAACAGCATAACCATTGTATGCAAAATTGGTATTGGCTTTGGCAACAATGGCACCAGTAGTTGCATTGAGTTTAGCCAAGTGCATGTTGTTTTGTGTATCAACAACCATGGCAATGATGCTGTGATTGTATGTATCATCAGTATAATCATAGTAGCTGTTGATGGCTCTCACTGTGCAATTATCATTTGTAACACCAGTTAATGTTTGTGTGAATACAAATGTTCTGTTTGCATCATATACAGTGACTTTGCTGTCATGTCCAATGTAAATGTTGCTTTGTGAGTCAGTTGCAAAAGCATTGATGGTGGATGAAACACCAGAAAACAATGTCTCAGTGTTGCGGTAATCATATGCAAGCTGAATGATGTTGGATCCTGACAAGGACAATATCTTTTCAGATGTATAAAATGTAGCTGCATCTGTATTGAATCCATACACAACTGCATCTTTAACAACCATGGAGTTGGCTCTGATGCTGGAAATTTGAGGTGAAACTGCATTGGTAGCAGGATCAATGATGTTGGTTCTGATGGTTTCAGACTGTCTGGTATAAATGTTGTACTTGACAACAGTCTGCCTGTCCCTCAACAACAAATACATGTGCTGCTTGTCTGTTGCAACATTGACAATGGTATCATTTGCAGGATTATCAATGCTGACCAATGTACCATCTGCATGCAATCTTGCTACAGTGCCATTGAGATGCACTGCAAATATATCATTAAGACCTTCAAACTGTACAATGGTGAATACATTGTTAGCAAATGATGCAGAAACAGGAGTAGTAGCAACCAGCTGCAAATCTGAATTGTAAAAGTTAACAGAAGAACGAGATTGAATGGTTATAAATGGTGTTACAACAGGATTTCTGATGATGCCAAAGCCATGATCAGTCAAGTTGCCAAGAATTTGATATGCATTGATTTGGCTCCAATCATCAGCACCCAACCAAAAACTCATGTTCATTTGCCCAACACCAGTAGTATCATTGTATTGTAGAATCTTAGCATCCACTTGACCATTGAATGTTGCATTGAGCAATCCATCTGCATCAATGGTTCCTACATCATTGGCATTTGCATCTCTGTAGATAATGTCTTGGTTGATGAGAGATGTAGTGTCAATGTTGCCTGCAACATGTTGTTTTGCATGATTGTTGCCAATGCGATTGTAAAAATACATCTCAGATGGCTCAAAAGCTACATCACTTATTTTGTCAAAGAATTCTATTCCTGAAACACTGGAAATGGTTGAAAATACAGCTGAGTTGTATGCAGGTGAATTGGCTTGCATTGCAATGCCAGCAGTAGTAATTTGTGGATTGTAATATCTATCCATCCAAATGGCAGGACTGTTGATGGATCCAGCTGATAACCAAGTGCACAAATACAAACCAAATGCATTGTCTGGATTGAAATAGTCTTTTTTGAATATTTTGTCAGCCAAGTAAGGATATGAAGCTCCCATGGCGCCGTTTTGTGATATACTGCTGTCATTGACATTCAATACACTGTAGGGATACATTGAATCTGCAGTGGAGAACAATGTATATTCATCTGGCTTGGCTACATAATCAATGCTGTAATATGTGTAGTTGACTGCTATCTCGCCTGCATTGTTTTCACAATCTACACCAGCAGCAAAACTGGTGTAGTCTCTGTATTGAACACCTGGCTGTGTTGCATTGAATAACTTGGTATAGTCACCTTTGTTGGCAATGTTGTCACGAGAAAGTTGATTTTTAAGCATCAACAAATTGGCTGGCAATGCATTGCCATGAATATTGCTATATTGGGCATCTACAATGAAGTTGTTGACCAGATTGGTTGCAGTTTTGGATGCATCCAAGTTGATCTCATTGAGATTGGAAATATCGTAACTGGTCCATGAAGCATCAACATTGTCAAAGCTCACATTGCTGATGTAGTTTCTGAATTCAAACACATTTTGTTGCATGTCTGGTGCTTGCGCAGTAGTCAGTGCACTTAGTTTGAATGTACCATCTGCTCCTGACACAGGAGCAATGATGAGCATTTGAGATGCAGTTGGTTTAAGCAACAACAATTTGTTGTTGGATATAAAATATCTGAAAATGGTTGCATCAATGGCTGATACACTCTGAACATCATCAAAATCCTGCCACGGTGCAACAGTTGCCGCTGCTGAGATGTCTGTTGTTACAGAATCTGTTGAATATACAGTAGTAAAAGCAACATCTTGTGTAGTAGTGACTGTCAAATAATAATGATTTGAGTTGTAAACATAAGAAATGCGTGCATAATTGCTGTCCAACAATTCAACATTGAAAAATTTTTGTGCTTCAGTTACAATTTGACCAGCTGTTATGCATGTTACACTGGTATATCTGTCAAACTTCTGACTGCTGGTTTCACCACTGTTGTTGAAATATACAAACAATGGTGCACCAATTGCATCTTTGTATTTGTTGCTTGCAAGTGTAGTAGTAATGCTTTTTTTGACTGAAGCATCCAACGTTGTTGTAGTCAAGATGTCATTGATGCGTTTTTGGCTGGTGAGAGTCAAAACAGAATAATCTCTGACGGTAGCATCATTTGCATCAGCTGCAACTGGACAATCAAAAATTTGAATGCCATGCTCTGTATTGTTGACTTGTTGAATGAATTCAACATCTGGGTCAAAAGCATAGCTGACACTCAAGCTGGTAACATTGGAACTAAACTGCAAATTTTGCATACGTTTATTTAATGATCAACTCACATGTACTGCAAAATTATGCAAGTTACTGTAATCATCGTAACACACAAGCAATGCATCATTGCTGCTGACTGGCAGTAGTTGTGTTGTAGTCAAATGCAGATGTCCGATTTCTTCATAATAACTGCTCTGCAGCATCCTCAAAGGCTGAACTACATTGACAACCGCAAGGTTGGTGTATACAACTTGAAATACTGCTGATAATTGTGTGATATAACTAGAGTATTGTGAATGATACACATGTGAAACACTGGTAACAGGTTGTACAAATGTTGATTTAGATACATCAGCGTTGTAAACTTGTTGTTGTCCATCACCATAAACAACAATGGTTTGAATGATGTCATTGCTGTCTGAGTCAAATGCTGTCAATACATAATTGATGGTAGTTGTTCCTTTGAGCTGCACTTGATCCAAATATACTGTTGCATTGGTAGTGCTGTCTACTGGAGAAAAGGTGATGGTTTTTGTTTGCATGTTACAAATATACTGAGAATAGGTTGTTGTTGATTGCAACAGATGCATCAGAGATTGAAGAACTCAGTGCTGAGAAAGATGAGAACATGGTGCTTTGCTGACTGTAGTAAAAGTTTTGTGTTTGTGCTGATGATGCAGGTTGAAACACAGAAAAGCTTTGAATAGTAGCTTGTGATGCTTCAACAGCAAATGTGCACACATTGAACATTGGCAACTCATTCAAATCATAGCCAATCCATGATGCAGCATATGCATTGTTGCGTGAATTGTATGCAACATTGACCAAAGATTGCTTGAATTGATAAACTGCAGAGCTTGGTGAAAACTGTGTAGTTATTGCTGCTTGACTGGTGCTGGGCAAAGGATAGATTCTGTTGAGCACGTTATCAGCAAGTCTGTATTGGTAAATCTTTGGATACACAGCAGGGGCATTGGTTGCAGATGTACTTGCAACTGTTGCAAGGTTTACAAAATACAAGCTGTTGTCTGCATTGTTTAAAAACACATTGGATACATGCTGATTGGTTGCATCATCATGCACAATGTATGTGTTGATGGTGTTGGGTGATGCAAAGTTACCATCAGCATCCAACTGTATCTTCTCCACAATCAAATAATTTTGAGTCTCAATGATGATGACATCATAAATGATGCGCATGGTATTGACACTGTTGTATATTTGAGCTCTAACAGCAGATGGATATTTGTTGAACAAATCGCCCATGACTGTTGCAACTCTGGTGATTTTTCCCGTTTTTGCACTCTTGACATACAACAACCCACCAATATTACTGATGTCATATGATGCTTGCGCTGAGACAACCTGCGGTGTGCTGAGTACAGATGCAACTGCAGTTGCTCCACTCAATGCAATGATGTTGGGTGTGTAATCAACAGCATCTTCAACCAGTGTTGCATAAGCACCTGCAGCCGCAGACACTGCATTGGTGTTGGTTTGAACTCTGTTGAATTTGGTCAAAGGTTTGAATACAGCATACTCATTGCCATAAACATCAATGCCATAATCTGATACAACACCTTGATTGACCAAAGAAGCAAATTCATTGTGATACGCAGACAAGTTGTTGACTGTCAAGTCAATGAAATCATTGGGTGTATTGTAGCCAAAAAAGTGTTGCACAAAAGGACCAACCACAGGGTCACCATAGGCTTCACCACTGTCTATGTATTTTGCATCATATATTTTGTTGGAATAGAAATCATATGGATGTTGCAATTGTCCATAATGCATGTTGGATACATTGCCTGCTATGGCTGGGTTTGGAAAGATGTATACCGTGTTGGGTGCAAGCATCTCTGCATTGACTCTGTAATCAAAAGATGCAGGCGTCATGGTGATGATGCCTTGACGAAAAGGCATGGATAAACATCCAATGGCTCTAGCAGACTTGTATTGATTTGCTTCTACGCTGGCTGTAGCAGCAAATCTCTTGTTCTGAAAGTTGGCTGCAGCATTGACAGCTCTGAACAGCACACCACTCTGCACTTGTGATGTTGTATTGCCGCATGACAAGTAATGAAAATCAACACCAATGTACTTTTCAATGAGTTTCTTTTTGAGATTCAGCAAGTTGGTTGCATCAGCAACATCAGTCTGCAATAATTTAGCTAAATCAGATGGTGAACAATTGGAACCCAACAATGTATCTACAGTGTAACCAATGTTGATGGTAAATAAAGGACCAAACTGCTGCAAATAAAATGACCTTTGCAAGATTTCACTGGCAATTTGACTGTTGATGTCCAAAAACAATCCTGCTGTGATGATGTTGGTGTTGGCTGTAAAGTATTTGGCACGCAGCCCTGTTGCATCTTGACTAGCTGCTGATGCTTGAGGATTTACATCAAAATAGCTGGTGTAAACATCATATTGAGACTCCACCTCTATTTGCAAATTGGCAGCAACTGTACTCAATGGAATTTGCAGAGAAAATGTATTGTCTTTGCCATCATCTCCAAACAAGTAATCCAAAATCAATTGGTAAACTTCTTTTTCAGTACCAATGGCTGAGCCACGAGACTTGTTTTTCTGATTGACAATGGCCAAATAATCTCTCTTTTGGGAGTAGTACAAGCAAATGTCTTTGAGCTTCTGCGCATAAAATGGCAATGCTACAGCTAAATCGCTGGTGTCATTGAAATCAATGTTGCTTAAAAATCTTCTCTCTTCAACTGTTGTAAATTTGAGAGCAATGTCTCTCAACAAGTTGATGTATATGTCTTTGATGTTTTCCTGAGCTTGTACTGCTGGTGTGCGATGAATAGCATACCAAGAACGCAAATATACATTGTAGTTGGCTGTTTGATTCTCTGGTGAAACACTCTCTCTTGAATACTGCAAATACTCAAACAATGAAAAGGGTTCAACAGCATCCAATGCATCATTTGTTGATGTTTCTGGATTGGTAATGGAGAAGCTGATGGGCGCAACTCCATATGTGAGCACTTGACTGTTGTTCATTGCTATTATTTAGCAAAAAACATCAGTTGCAGCAACTACTCTTGAGTGTCTTCTTGCTTTTCAGCATTGGCAGCACACTCTTCACACTCACTGCAGCAACAGCCTTAAGCAGCTGCCTGACAGTTGTGTTCTGATTCTACCAAGT
>Ga0214921_10000460_pt1 | contig 75566 bp, 62 predicted proteins | sample LL1505_MetaG_FD_177992 | JGI IMG/M metagenome (GOLD analysis project Ga0214921, IMG submission 177992) | Freshwater microbial communities from Lake Lanier, Atlanta, Georgia, United States - LL-1505 | ecosystem: Environmental > Aquatic > Freshwater > Lake | place: USA: Georgia | collected... | reverse complement strand
CAACGTAATATATCGTGTTTAAAATTGGAAACCGCTTTCTCGCGTGTCTCTTTTACAATATACGATTCTCGGTGTTTTATGCACGATTCTACAATAGATTTCAAAATATACATATTATAAAAATCGTTTCCAATCTCCTTTTCAATTTTTAAGAACTCTGTTACCAATACACCTGCCATATCTTCAAGAGAATCTGTTGTATGCCGCGTAGTTAGAGGTAAGTCAACCAATGCCTGTAAAATGTCTACAATATGGTGACCCTGTTCCTTGAAAAAAGTTGACCGCTTGAATTGCGAATTTACGCGTTTTAGTAATTGGTCGGAAATACTACGCTCATCTTCCCTGTTATCCCATCCACAGTCTAAATCAATATTACATTTCTTGTAAATCGATGACACCAGTTTTCGAAATCGAATCGACTCGGGCGTCTTTTTGTATTTTTTCATTTCATGGCTAACACTTGATAAAAATAATTTAGCATCTGCGTGTTGGTCATGAACAGATGTAATGAAGCCAATATCAGTATGAGCAAGTGCTCCGTATAATGGCTTGCTTTCACAATTCTTATTAAATGCAAAACCAAAATCAATGATGGTGGGGTAATACCCATACGTTGGAACAAGATAGGTTCTTGTTTCGTCAAGAATGTAAAAAAATGCAGTATTGGGCTTGCACTTTTTTACCAAGACATTATTGGAATGAATGTCGTAATGACTAAATTTAAGTTGCTCGCCCGCGATCATATCGGCCAATAGCGTTTGTTTAACAAGAGACATAATAACATATGGTGGAATCGAATCACTCTTGATGTATCGATACAACTTGCGTGAATCATCAATGTATTCCATCAATAACACGTCAGTCTGGATACGTGTATCACGCTTGCTATATTCAAATGGGTTATCGGCGTTACGAAATGTGCTAATAACGGGAACGCGGATTTTTCCATATGTTTTACAAAAATGAGGGCAAAATTCGCGTAAAGAGTTTAATCCTTCCATAACAGCATGTTCTTGTGGTATTGTGAAATTCAGGTATTGGCTTATCTTATACACAAATTTTTCACCGTTTTCGATATTCTTAAATACACCAAGGACTCCCTGTTTTCCAGAAAGAGGAAACGATGAATGAAATTCTAAAAATTCGGGTATAGTAGTATTATTTTTTGTATCAAATAGATCAATATGCTGTTCAACTTTTTCATTAAACAATAATGGGTCTCCTGTGTAGTGTACAAAACCGGGACTTCGAGACATATTTTTTACTCTATTCTAATTCGTTAAATAGGAATTAGTCAAAAATATATAAAGAGTTCAGTCAATATAATAAGATGGAAACCATTAAAAAAATCATCAAACAACAAAAAGTAGAAGAAATGCGGAATTCTATCTTCTATTGTCAAATAAGGAGTATGAAAAATGGAGAAGAGTTTGCGTGGATTCATAGTATGGTATGCGTGTTTCTACACGAATCTTTGTGTGACGAAGATGATGAAAACAAAGATGATGATGATGATACCAAACACATCCACGATCTTCTCGACGAGTATGAGAAGGAGCTACGATGGTATCACACAGAAGGTATCGACAAATCGATCGAGAATATCAAATCATTTTTCAAAGACAAATTTATACCATATACTACATATCTTTCTTATCTAGAAAGTAAAGAGTATGAAAATAAATTACAATTACCTGAAGTATTTATTAAAAAAATATTATTTTCTAAATTATAGAATTATAAATTTATAAAATTTTGTGTTTTCTGAATTATAGAATTTACCATTACGCGCGAGGTCTAACACACACACAACTTTTTGAAAAAATTTTTTGATTCCAAGAGAAAAACAATTCAGTCTGTAATTTAACCTGGTAAAATAAAATCATAAAAACTGTAATTTACAGGTTAAATTACAGACTGATTTGTTCACTAGAATCAAGGATTTCTTGATTCCGACTCAATTCCACTTGATTCCAAAAACAGAATCAAGTGGAATTGATGATTTCTTGATGACCACTTAATTCTACTTAATTCCACCATAAACCGAGACCGAAAAAACGCCATTTTTATTAAGAATTGATTCCATTTTTAATAAAAAGTTGTGTGTGTGTGGGACCTAGAGCTTAGCTAATGTTTTGCAAAGTTTTACTACAAATATTTCGTACGATATCATGAAAAAAATCGTTTTTGTCGCCGTTGAACATCCGAAACACTTCCAGATCCTGTTGCGAAAATTTTCCAGCCACCTCCATAAAATAGGAGAGTTGCGTCGGATCTTTTGCAGTCTTAAATTTATCGGTTAACTCGTTTGTATATTGCACGGTAAGTTCTCGATTTCTGTCCTTAATACTTTTAAACAGTAAATCGGAAAGGTTAGTCATCTCTGGGTCGGAAATGATCTCACCCTGTTCATTTTTGTATTTTATCTTTCGTCTTGCGTAGTCTGTGCAGATAACTCGTTCTTTTAGAGGATATTCCAGGAAATACTCGGAATAGCCCAACGCGCCCTTTTTGATATGATCGATCGTCAGGTTTTTTACTTGTTCTTTAATATGCTCATCCGACATGATATGTAGATTGTTAACTGTATGATTATTTGTAATGGTAGGCTTTGAAATCGCTTTTTCAGCCAAGTCTTTTATCGTATTTTGTAACCTTTCGTTTTGCTGTTTTAAATCTATATTTTCTCTTTCTAAAATTTGATTGGTTGATTCAAGAACTCGCTTCTCTTCGTCTAGTATTTTAAGACGATCCTTGATTCGGTATTCAACTTGATATTCGACACAATTTTGCTGGTGTTGCTGGAGCCAACTATTGGTGGAAAACGTTTTCGTGCACCCAGAACATTTGTTAAGATGGTGTTCACGGCCTTGTATAGTTAAACAGTATTTTGCAATTTTTTTATGATTCATCAATGTCTTTTCATATGAAAAAGCGGAATTGCAAAACTCGCATGTATATTTCTGTTCTACTTGCATCTCTTTTATTAATTCCATAAATTTTAAATTAGAATTAATAAAAACTCAATTCCAATCAATTCCGGCGAATAAAATTGATTTACTTTGATTTACATTCTTATATTCGTACATTCGTAATACATAATGTCTAAGGGTATTGAATTTTGTAACTGGGACATGGCCATACAGACCATTGGCCCGCTTTGTAAAGATGGGCAAAAAATTCTGGTTGGATGGAAACGTAACGATCCGGATCGTATTACTATCTATACACTTGAACATGAAAATGGCGCTCTTCAAAAATACATCCGTATTCATAACATCGACGAATTCCCAGATCGTTGGGATTACGTGTTTTATCCCTAATATGAACTACAAGTCACCAGACGGTCCTGATTAACACTCGCAACAGGAGATGTACTTGGGCATACAAAGGAATTACTTGCTGTATCAAACGGTGGCGGTGAATTGCAATTTTTAATAAGATTCATATATCTGTCATAGGCTTCTTGATATGTATTCGCTGTTCCTGTATCTATCATGTAAGTGGGATCAGTGTTTTTAACAATAGACTGTGCCTGTATATCATTTTCGACGATTTGTGGACTGGCGATATTATTAGTAAATTGGCAAGTACCGACAGGTAAATTCTGGCATCTTGGGCATACGATTGATTTATTAGCTGGAATAGAACACATTAGGTTTGGATCTGTTTCTTTATTTTGGAATATTCCTACAAATGTACCGCTACATGTTGCGCCGTCGCAAACAGCTGCGCTTTCGGCAACAGGAATTTCTATTCCACTACCTCTTATAATTTTCCAATTATATACTCCTCGACAAGGATCAAAGACGATAGGGGTACTTGGTGGTGCAGGTGTGGCAGGTGCCGAAGTTCCACGCCTGTATTCTTCTATACTAAAATAGTAGACAATAAAAAACAATACGAATATGCATGTAAATAAAACGGGTCTTATCATTTTATTTATTAGAATAAAATGATTTTTTAATAACAACCTTCATAATGAATAATTGCTTTACGAAAGTAAAAATCGTAGTCCAAATCTTCCATGAAATGGCGAAATTCTTCGTACATCTCTTCGCGAATGACAGAAATATGTTCTCTAAAAAATTTAAGGAATTTCCCACGCAAGTGATAATGTAATACGGGAATCGTCATCTCATCCAATATATCATGCATTTCATCTTCATCGTCTATCTTCCGAATACAAGCGTTTAAGCGACCTTCCAAGTTTGCCACAATCTGGTCCTCAAAAGAGATCGAAATGCTCATCTGTTCGTCGAAACCAGATAGAGTGTTGACAATGCGGCTGACATATCCAGATGAACACTTGTTATTTGATTCGACAAGTTCTTCGATTAAACGTTTTTCTAGCTCCTCTCGATCATCGGAGTCTTGGATATATGTCCACATTTTCGCCAGAATGGTCGTAAGTGTCATATTACTATGCCCGTAGACGGCTCTGTCGATGATGATACGAAGAAGCGCGCCTTCCACCGATTCATGAATATCTTTCTTTTCTTTGATATTTTCTAATATTTTTTCACGGGTAGCTTCGAAATCAAATACCTTACCGTTTCGTGGATGATACGTACTTAATTTTTCAACGAGTTTTTCGACACTTTCTTCGATCGAACGAACATGGACATTCTGTGAGTTTTTAAAGACGTTGTTTCGAGACATGTCACCACCGCCAATGATAAATAAGGCATTTCTCGCTTGAATACGAGCATCATCGCTTCCATTTTGTAATATGATATCACACGCGTCCGCTCGTGTGTCTTCCGCGATGGTAATGTCTTCTGCGATTTGTAACAGCAAAATTTCCATTTTTAGACGCATCGTTTCAGCCGGGTCGCATTTTTCAAACATGTATTGACATGCAATAGCGCGATACGTATACGCATTTTTCTCGTTCTCAATAAATTGTTGACATGCCTGTCTGGCATAGAATAGGAAACGATCTTCTTTAAAGTGTTGTTCAAGAGATTGGATCATTCGAAAACGATAGACGACATCGATGGATTGGTCGGAAAGAATTATACCAAAAAATCCGGATGATTCTTTTTCGTACTGTTGACTTTTCATGAGATAAATAATAGATGATACACGCAATGGGGTTGGGAGTTCGTTGACCGCCGACCATTCCGTGTTAAACAAGTTAAACAAGAGAGTATAACGAACATCTCCATCCAGTTGTTTTGCGGCATCAATTCTGTAAATGATAGGGATTTCTGTAAGAGCGGTGATTGATTGGATATATTCGGCTAAATTCTTTGTTTTGGAAAAGAAGTACATACCGACGATACAGCTGATCAACTCTCCAATGGCTTCACCCTCGGTCTTATAGTAAGATACGAGCGAACGAAGACGTTGATTGAGTGGCAAAAACAGATCAATCGCATTTTTTCGGTGATTTTCGTCAACGATAATATCCGTTTTTTCATCATCGAGGGTGGAAAGGTTTTCTAAATATGTTACAGATGTCATTTTATTTTACATTCGATTATTCTATTAAATTCGATTAAAAAATGGGGGTGAAGTTAAAATTAAGAGATTCGAAAAGCTCGCGAACAATATCATCATGAAAGCTTTTTCGATCGAGTGTTTTTAACATGTTAAAATCTTCTTTCTTACATGGATATTTATGTCTTCGCAGTAACTGAAAAAGAACGTATTGCGTGTTAATAAAGCTTTTTCTGTCAATTTTACCAGTAAATTTAAACCTTTTGTCATATAAATTAGATATTTTGTCAAAATCTTCCATTAATTGTGGTTCCAAATGAGATATGTCATTAACCGATTTACCCGTCATCTTATGATAGATTAAGACTACATCTTCATAATGTTTGGAATGGTTTGTCTCTTTTAAAAACAAGAGGATATGTTCTTTTGTAATATTCTCAAAACGAATCTTTTTCAATGTAGACGAATCTCCTTTAAGTAGTCCGTGGCGTTCAAACTGTTCTTCCAGATCTTGATATACATTGGGTTGGATAGTCGAGTTTTGTTTTCCCTGGTATTGATTGATACAGTCTTTGAAATGAACTCTACGCTCGTAGTTATACTTATTGGATAAGTTAATTCGCGTAATATCTTTAAAACTCGTTGTTTTGTACTCTTTTTCTTCTTGTTTACCACAATTTTCGCAGATTTCAAGATTTTGATCAAAATTCGTAACAAAATCCTGAGATTGACATTGTAAACAAGCTTTTTTGGGACATTTTTGAGATTTGGTAAGATCTTCAAGTTCTTTATAATCGATGTTATACTTTTTTAAGATATCTAAGTAGCCGGATGTTACGATTGAACTATTTTTGGGTTTTTGTTTCGACATGAATGATATTTTTTGAGGAGCCGATTGTTGTTGTGTTTCGAGTAATTCGGATACGTCCATTGTATAGAAATGCTGGTTTTCTAATGTGGTTTTCAACGTTTCAAGTTCTAAATGAAGTAATTGTATTTTATCTTCGATATCACGTTTGACATGTGGCGATAGTTCGAGTTCCGTACATAAAAGTTGGTTTAAACGTTCAATTTCTTGTTCAATTTGTACAATATTCTTTTCCGATTGGTTCCATACATCTTTTATTTTTTTATCAATGCTAAAAATATCAATTTCCATTTCACAAAATACCTTTAAAAATTAATATCCTTTTAACTTATATATTTTATGATCGAAAAAAACGAAAAAAAAATTTAATGAAATTTAAAAAAAAAATCTTCGCTATAATAAAATGTCTACTATTTGCTCATCCAACTTGACGTCAGGATTTATCGATCTTGCTACTTATGATGAACAGGAGAAGTATCTCTACGGCGGCCCAGACGCGGTTGCCTACTTCGTGCGCGAAATTCGCAAGGCCACGTGGTTTACCCAAGTGCCAGTTTGCCTTAGCAGCCGTTCCGGCCAGGCCGGTTTTGGCCAACAATGGTCAGTGTCGATCTCTCGTGCTGGTGATTACCTCTTGCACACGTGGTTGCGTCTCACGATGAACGCCATCACGTCTGCCACTGCCAACGCTGTGGAAGAAGGCAGCGTCGGCGTCACTGGCAACCACGTGTTGCGCTGGTCTCGCAATTTGATGCACAACTTGATCTCTGAATGCGCCATCACGTTCAACGATCTCGTTGCCGCTCGCTTTGACAACTACCACCTCGATTTCTGGTCGGCTTTCACCGTCCCAGCCGGCAAGCGCAACGGTTACAACAACATGATTGGTAACGTCGATGCTCTTACCAACCCATGCGCTGTTGCCTTCCCATCCCCAGCCCAGATCGAGCAGGGTTCTTGCGTTGTGAACGTTGATTCCCTTGGTCGCCAGGTTCTCCCAGCTGCCACCCTCAACCTCCCCCTCCCCTTCTTCTACTCTCGCGACTCCGGTATCGCTCTCCCAACGGCCGCTCTCCCATACAACGAAATGCGCATCAACTTTGCTTTCCGCAACCTTGCTGATTTGCTCACGGTCGATGTGTATGACGCCGTTGACAACACTTGGGAATCTCGCCCAGTTGTGTCGAGCGATCTCCTCAACCCAGACGCCAACCAGATCATGTCGAACGTCAACGTGTGGGCCAACTACGCCATCGTGTCCAACGATGAACGTAAGAAGATGGCTTGCGCCCCACGCGACATCCTCATCGAGCAAGTGCAAACCGCCCCAGTCCAGAACTTCAACCCGAACACGTCTGGCTCGGTCGACATTCGTTTCTCCCACTCGATCAAGGCTCTCTTCTGGGCTTGCCGCAACTCCACGGTTACCTCCGAATGGTCCAACTACACCACCGATCAGCACCTTCCTCTCGGCCCAGCCGATTGCGTCACGGTGTCCAACGCTTTGTTCGGCGTAGTTGACTTCCAAGCCGGTGCCGACCCGATCGCCAACACCTCTCTCATTTATGAGAACACCCAGCGTATCTACCAAATGGGCTCCGACTACTTCTCCCTTGTCAACCCATGGTTCCACGCCCCAGTCATCCCACTCGAGACCGGTTACCACCTCTACTCGTACTCGCTTGACTTCTTCGCCATTGACCCAATGGGCAGCACCAACTACGGCAAGCTCACCAACGTCTCCATCATCCCAGCTGCCTCTCAGGCCGCCGTTGATTCCGTTGCTGACTACAACGCCAAGTACTCGTTCATCACGACCGCCCTCAACAACAACATCATCCGTATCTCGGGTGGCGCTTTGGGCTTCCCAGTATTATAAAATTTGGGTGTGCTTACAAGGGGAAAAACAAAAAACAAAAAACAAAAATATTTTATACATTATTTCAATGTATAAAATTGAAAATATTTATTGCGTACATGTATATTATGTATAATGAAAGGTTGCGTTTATAAAATTTCTAATACAAAGACTGATGATTTTTACATCGGTTCAACAATACAAGAACTAAAAAAACGTTTTAAAACTCATCGAAGTAATGCCAAATTAGGGAAACGTGGCAATTTGTATGACTTAATTAGACAAATCGGTATTGAAAACTTTAATATTGAAGTTATAGAAGAATGTGAAGATTATGAAATAGATAAAAAAGAAAAGGAATACTATGAAAGATTATCACCATCCTTAAATATGATTGCTCCTCGTATAAATGAGAGAGAAAAAACAGGACGAATTTACCGAGTGTTGTATAAAATAGATCCCACTAAATTTTATATCGGTTCTACGCGAAAAATGATTCAAAAAAGATTGATGGATCATAAATCGGCTTCAATAAATGGTACAACTCCTTTTTATACATTTATGCGAGAGAATGGAAAAGAGAATTTTAGTATCGAATGTATAGAAGATAATATATTATTTGATCAGTTAATCATTCGTGAGAACTATTGGATAAATGATTTAAAACCAATTTTGAATAAAAACACGAATTTATGTATTACAGAAAAAGAGCGAGACCGTCTTAAATATATAAATAATAAAGAAAAAATATTGGAAAGGGTAAATGCGAGGCGTCTCTTAAAAAGAGATGAGATTAATGCGCAAAAAATTGAACACTATCATGCCAACAAGGACCGAATTAATGGAAAAGACAAACAAAAAAGGAAGGAGTTACGTGAAACAGTTTTTCTTCCATATGACCAACGACCGGATTTTACAAAAGAAAACCTTGAAAACCATACCATTTTTGAACTTAAAGGTTTCGCCAAGCGTCTTGGTTTGAAACATACTCCAAGATTAAAGGATAAAGTGATTGACACGATCTTAAAACAACAAGATACGCAATTCCCATAATGTTCCCATAATGTTTAGTAGTATTTTTACTAAACATATTTCAAAAAAGTCTTGATAGATCGCCCATTCCACCCATTCCACCCATTCCGCTCATACCCATACCTCCCATACCAACAAAATTTGGCATCATTGCCATTTTGATAATATAAAAACATGCAAAGACCATTCCAATGGATAGAATCAAATTTATGACTAAGAATGTTTTGTTTCGAGGATGTTCAACATTCATGTTTGGATTGTCACATTTGTTATAACACTGTATCGCAATGGAAGAGGTTGCGATTGAGACAATCGTTGTGATTAGTAAAAAAATTCCAAAAAATAGCATATTGGTGTTCATTTATTATTACGTTTTTTTTTATTTTTCTAATCCATATAAACTTTAATATTGTTCGTTTCAATGGAGACTTCATATGTCTGGTCTTTATAGTCTACGTTAAAAGTAGTTTGGTCGGCTTTACAATCACTGAACCACGCGTTGCCAATAAGAAGGGCCATTTTAGCTTGTTCAAGGTATGTTGTAAGGGTGTGAAGACGAGCCTTTTGTTGTACAAGACGCTGGGAGATCCAATCGCGTTTGGATGCAATATCGGCGTTTTGGTCACAGAAGCTCTTGTACTCATTGTGTACCGCGAGCATAACCATTTCGGATTGTGTCAGTTTGGACTGTGAATCGAGTTTCGCGAGAAGCTTGTCATTGACTGTTGGAATCGTAGAACACTTGCTAATCTTAACTTGTAGTTCGGGTGCTTCGTAAAAGTCGCGTACAACGTTCGGGTCGACCTTTTTACGTTCGTATTCGTGTTCCGAGCCGGGCTCCTTTTCGTCTTCCAAGTTAGCGAGCATCTTTTTAAGGTATTTTGTTTCAGACTTGGTGTGATACAATTCGACGTGTTTGGAACAAAAATCGGCAGAAGTAAAAGACGAGCTTACAAAACGGCGATTGACTACGGGCAAATTTGAGATATCCAATAGATAAACCTCGTTCTTTTTGTAGTCTGTGCGAATAAGACCTTCTTCTACTAGTTGATTAAATACCGATTCGGATAATGAAACAGGGACGATATTTACGTTTTTGATACCGTCTTTTAGGATGGTATAGTTTCTAAATACGGTAGATGGAACAATTTCATCATCGTCAATAAGATTATGGCCGTGAATTTGACATCCAAGTGAGATATTGGCTCGAGATTGGTTGTATACGAGATTAATACGTGTGCCAAGATCACGGTTTGCAACAAACTGTGTCTCATCTTTTACTTCTTTGGAAATACGACTATACAAAAATGACTGATGATATGGGTAGAAGCGCGTACGGTCATCTTGTTGGAGGATTTGTAGAAGTTGTACTACATTAAATGCGTCGTCTTTCGGTTGGTAAGAAAGATCGACTCCGTCCAGAAATGCATATTGTTCCGGATTAAGAATGCAATTACGAATGTGTTCCGAAAGTCGCGAGTAGTCTTGTTTAGAAAAACAAACCGAATAGCGTTTAGCGACATAGATATCGCCTAATACGGAGATACAATGATTCATAATGACTGTTTGCTTGGTTTGGATGGCGTATAACATGGCAATATAAATGAGTCGAACAAAAGGATCCATTTTATCGCGATCGTTCGTTGGAAAACTAAACAGTGTATTTGGGTCGACTTTCCACACAGTGTCGATATGAGAAGGAACACGAACAGTACCGTTAACTGGGTTTTTGACAACGAGGTTGTTATTTTCCATATAGACAATGGGTTGTTCGGTTTGGACAGGCTGGAAAGTGTTTACACTATTTTTCATAAAAATACCGAATGAATCATCGTAATCCTTAAATTCTTCGTTAAAAATGGAGACGCCATTGGCAAGTTCGGCGAGACGTTTCAAAAAGTCTCGGTCGCAATAGTATTGGTATTCTACTACAACGAGTGGAATGTCTTTCATATCAGCAAAAGCCTCCTCGCATTCTTCGCGAGGCCAAGAATTTTCACAGCCGTCGGATAGGAAAAAGACTTGTGGTTTCTCGGTATACTTTAAAGCAAGTTCTTTTGCCAAACGAATCGGTTGGACAAAGCCGGTCGAACCGACCGTTTTGAGATAACGGTCGATGGCGGTATTAATTTTGTTTAGATCATTCAAATCAGTAATGGAAATGTGTTCAAAGATTGTTCCAAATTCAAATCTTCCTGAAAACCAAATGAGAGTCATAAAGTCTTGTGGACGAATCGAGGTTGGAATTTTGTTTTTTAATTGCGTACGGATGTCTTTAAGACTTCCGCTCATACTACCAGAACAATCGATCGCGAAAATGCGGTGTACTGGTGACTCGGGGTCATGGTTTTCGTTGGATTGGATAACAATGGGGACAAGCATGGTTATACATTTTTTAATAAGGAAAAAATCAATCATTTTTAAATTTTTTATATATTTTTCATTAAATCCCAAATTTTGTCGGCTATATTTGAACCGAGTAATTGTCCGGCTTGATTAGACGATTCTATGTGTATACCACCGTATAACCTGGACTTTCCAGACGATCTCGCTAGATCGGACCATGTATTCCAATTTAAATTAATCGAAGTTGATGGTACGCTACTTTCAATCGTGCTGGCATGTGGAAAAATAAACGTGTTATTTAAGCTAAAATTTACAGTGTGTGTTAATACAGGTGACAAATAATTGAGTATGTTATTATTTATGACCGGTTTTGCCAAATTGATTGTGTCGGTTTGAAACATGTAACAAAATATCTTTGCGCTTGACGATGAAAATGACGAATGCCCGCTGACAAAGTCTGGAAATGGCGGCGTGACAAAATTTAGTTCCTGATAAGGAAGCCAGTATTGTCCCTGTGTTTTGCTATTCCAAGATTGGTGCATTTCATTTCCGTATTCGTATTGTCTTATCTTTTGCACTGGTCTGGCCTGTAAATGGTCCCGTTTGAGTCTCCATGCGCATATTCCTGACTGGTATAAAGAAGTTGATAAAATAGCGTAAGACTTTATTTCTTTGATTAGATCGATGGAATTGGAGCGTAGATATATGTCGAGAAACACTACCCACATTCCTGGTGGTGTCACAGATCCAGGTCCTCCTGCCCAAAATTCGGCGATTATTTTTTGTTCATCTGTTAAGTTTTCTGTGAGTTTTTGTGTATCTTTCATTTCTGATTCGTATTGGCTATCGGACGGAAACAATTGATTGGCTACATTTAATAAGCTATCGAAGTCGGAATCGCTGAGTATACCTTTATTTTTTGTTCCCCATTCAGGAGTTAGGTAGTTCTTCTTTGTTGAACCAAATTGCAGGGGCGTCCATTTATTTGGTTCCGGTAACGAGTTTAAGTTTTGGTCCAGATTATTATCAGCTCGTATGACATTGCTACCGTTTGGGAGTATACCGTCAAACGTTGTTGTCAATTTCCACCCATCGTTGTCACGTTCTTCCAAATAGGCGTCGAGTAATAGTTTTAAATTATTTAACGATCCTGTGTCAATGTCGGTTATTTGTGTGTGGGTCGAGACAAGCTCGTTTATTTCGGCATCAGTTAGTGTCAAATTCATATAATTTCTTATTAATTTAGGAACAAAATATCGACATGCCATTTCTATCCATGATTGGATATATGTCATGTTTGGATTAATGTAACCTTTTTTGGATGATTTCCAATATAACAGGTCGAGTGGTGTTTTATCTTTTGCGATGTATTGATATGAGTTGTATATAGAGGACGTTAATATCAACAGCCATCTCGTTGCTACGGTTGGGCCAAGTTTGCTAATGGCGACTTTTTTTAATAAAAGTTCAATCCAATCGGACACATAAAAGAGGTTTTTGTGTTCTACCACTGTATTCGTATTTTTTTTAACACTTGTACCTGTTGATATGCTAAAAGACATTCTTTATTAAAGATAATAAAATTGATTATTAAAAATCTTATAATTCTTATAATAGATAATAAAATGGGCAATACCGTCTCTTATCAAATCGCAAAACCCGATCGAGAATGTCATGGTCGAAATGCTATTTGTATATTGGAACTTAAAAATGGAATAAAGGGTTTGATCGAGTTTCATCAGTGTTCTGTGTATTCACCTGTGACAGTGCGAATGAATTTACAGGGGGGTGGACAAAAAACTCATGCAATTCATATTCACGAGTTTGGCGACACACGTGATGGTTGTGCTAGTCTTGGTGCACATTGGAACCCGTATCGCGACACTCATGGTTCAAAGGATTATGATATGCCGCGTCACGCGGGTGATTTGTGTAACAATATCACATTTAATTCGAACGGTGTTTTCAAGTTTATGTATAATGACGACCTCCTCACACTTTTTTCTCCCGAATCACAGGACTTATCAATTGTTGGTCGTTCGATCGTGATTCACGAACAACCGGATGATTTGGGTAGAGGAAATAACGCAGAATCGCTGATTTCTGGGAATGCTGGAAATCGTATTCATTGCGGCATTATCGCTGTTTCAAAATTGTATCATTTCTAACGTTTCTAACATTTCTAATATTTCTTAACATTTCTAATTTTAACCTGTTTAAAAGGTTACTTTATTATATAGTACTATACTATATAATAATACTTAATACTTGAAATATGGGTATCAAACATTTACATCGTCTTCTTGAAAAATACGCTCCTGGGTGTTACAAGCATACTCACCTATCACATTATGCCTATAAAAAAGTTGCTATTGATATTTCTCTTTATCTTTATAAGTATAAGGCAATTCACGGCGATCGCTGGCTTGAATGTTTTTTGACGTTGATTACATGTTTGCGAAAATGGGATGTTCATTGTATTTTTATTTACGACGGTAAAGCGCCCGTCGAAAAAGTTGAAGAACAGCTGCGGAGACGAGAGTCGCGTGCAAAGCTGAATACGAAACTTCAAGAGATTGAACAAGAGATATTGACATTTGAAGAGACGGGTGAAGTGGGACCGTTGATCGAAGAGATGCATAAGAAAGAGGGTGGGATTGTGTCGTTATTTCGTAAAAACGTACCAAAAATTAATATCCAATTGATTAAGTCTAAATTTGAGGCTATGAAAAATATGATGATTCATATTACGCCTGGTGATATTGCATTATCGAAGCAATTGTTTGATATGTTGCAGATACCTTATGTGGAAGCGCCAAATGAAGCAGAACGCTACGCGGCGCAATTGTGTGTAGACGGTAAAATAGATTGCGTGCTAAGCGAAGACACCGACGTGTTGGCATATGGCACGCCTAAATTTTTGACAAAGATTGATACGACGAAGGACACAGTTGTTGAGATTACACATTCTGTGATTGTGGAAGAAATGGGAATATCAAAGGAGACATTTCGGGATTTGTGTATTATGTGTTCGTGTGATTACAATACAAACATACCGTTGATTGGGCCTGAAAAAAGTTATCAGTTACTGGCGTCTCATCATACGATCGAGGGTGTGATTGAGGAGTTGAAGAAGACGCCTAAATATACGGATGAGATTTGTTCGGTTTTAAAATACGAGGTGTGTCGAGACTTGTTTGCTACCTACCCAATTGACTATTATATACCGTATTGTGGAATGCCCGATTTTGGAGCGTTACAGGAATTTTTACGCGCGAATTCGATACGGCATGATATGAGTCTTTTGAAAAAACACCTCAGTCCGCGTGATCCCGTATTTGAGACCGAAGAATTTGAGGATGAGACCGACGAGACTGAAGAAACCGAAGAGACATATGCATATGTCAAAGAGGTTGGGGATGAAAATAAAAATGAGGTGGGCGACACGATGTGATCCTTGGCGTAAGTAAAACAAAATTTATTTATTTTAATAAATAAATGACTAAAAGTCCAACCGTTCAGCAAGCAATGAGACAATTTTCTATACTATCCAATACGATTAATAATATGTCTGCTCCTGGACATTCTGCACATATTTGGGTGATGTATGTTTACCCGATTATTATTCTTTTGTTGTTATTGATGATTAAACCATCATTTATCGTAGAAATAGATTATACTTCTCATGAAAAAACGATTTCTATTCGAAAATTATTTACTTGGTTGATGTTATTTTATGTTCCAGTCATAATCTATTATATTAGCTAGATCGGGATAGAGATAAATTAGTTAATATGAAAAATGAAAGAGCGAATAGGATTGTTTTCATCCCGAGACGATAGTAGATATTCTCGCTTTTCGAAAGTTTCCCGATTAACGTATCAACCTGTGGCATATTTAAGATGAAAAATAAAATGGTAGAAATGATAATTTCACGAAATGAAACCCATATTTTTTTACTTTCTTGTGGAAAATTTTCAATTGTTTGTTCGATTGTTTGAATATTGGATGATGGATATAGCGCGTCCATCATCATTTTCTCCTGGTATGTTAATTGGGACTTGTCTGTTTGTAAAGACGCTAGTTGATCACCTTTCATTTATTATTTAAAATAAAAATGTAGCTTTAAATAATAAATTTTATATAACATTAAACATGAGTATTGACGCGAAAAAGTTGAAAAAGATACTTGATACCAATCATATTACTCCGTTGGAGCATTTTTGCCTCGATAACGAATGCGCCGTTATCAAATGTTTTTTCAATCGTAATGGCGAATTTTTGACTATTTATATTCCGAGTAAATATCGGTTTGCTATGAAACCGGCCCCCTCTGATAAGATATATGAACTTGAAGATATGGATGACACAACTGAGAATGATGATTACACAAAAACAGATCGTATTCCGGATATGTCGTCAATTGACCAAGATGCTTCTAATCATTATAAAGAACTTAGTCAAAAATACGAAAAAAACATATCAGTTGAAGGAAATGATGAGCCTGTTTCTCGTAAAATCAAAAGACAGATTGGCCGAGTTAAAATGCCATTTTCTAGGCTATCGTACAATATCGCCGTTCAAAATGGGAAATGGCTGTGTATGGCGTTTGACGATGACTTATCGTTTTTCTCGATCAAAGGATATCAGGCAAATCACAAAGTTCGTAATTTTTCGTTCTTGGTAGTTCTTACTGATTTTATTGAGATAATTGATAAGATGTCTGAACAGATTACGACGATTAGCGATCAATTCTATAATATCATCCATAAAGCGTCGATATCAAATTTTGATATGATCAGGAGTGAAATTGATAGTTATGATACGATCATTCGCTCGATTACATCGAAACACGAGCAGTATATGCAATCTATTCAGGAATATCGCAAGCTATACGAATCGATGAGAGAAAAAGAAGAAACTGTCATTAATTCTTTTCGTGATAAGATAAATAAAGAACAAGGTGCCGGTCGTGTGGCAGCTGAAGCCTCTCTCCAAAAACAGTATGATATCTTATTTAAATCGCGTATTGAAATCATAGAGAGAGGAATTGATATTGCCAGGCGGTTTCAACGAAACCTTCTTGTTGTAGAGGAAGTTTCGTTTGACAATAATATTATGTTAACTCGTGTGCGTAAAAATTTCGATTTGTTCAAAGAAATCTTGTAAAATAATATATTATATATTATAAATGAATAGAGAGATTATCCAAAAGGAAATGATGAATAAAATTCAGTACGCAAGACCGTATTATGCTACCAATAAATCAATCGGTAAAGTAGTAACTGATTTTGACGACTTTCCGTACAATCGATGGTATCGAGGTATTGCAACCGATCCTAACCCGGTCATTATCGAACGAGAAGCTGGATATCGCTATGTTGAAAAGAACTGTTACATTGATAAACAGTCTTACACCGTTAATTATCCCAAGCATTGTTTCGAAGCACCTTGTTCAACTGTTTATCCATGTGCTCCGGATTACTTTAAGAAATATAATGACCAGGATGCCATGAATGTTATGCTCAATCGGGCATGCGTATTTAAATCGCCATAAATATAAAAACGAATATTTAAAGAAACTCCTTTAAATATATTAAACATGACCACCGAATCATTTGACAAGATTGATATTTCAACGGAAACGATTATTGGAAAAACAAATTGTAAGATTAATATCGCTGAGCTTTTTTCATTTCTTCCAATCGTGCCTTATCAAGTTGTCCCCAAAAAGAGAGGTCGTCGCCCAAAAGACGAGAAAAAGATTGAACCTCAGAAATTACAAGATGGAGATATCATTACTTTGAAAATGGGTGACAATATTCGCGGTGTAGATCTAAAAACAAAGAAAAAATCGACAAACAATAACTATTTCCGTAACAGCATTACGATTGTGATGAGTTGTGACAATAAACTGATTAATTTTAAAATTAGTAAAAATGGCAAATTTCAATTTACTGGGTGTAAAAACGATTCACACTCACATCGTTGTCTATCGTATGTGATAGACTATATCTATTCTACTCCTCATAATAAGAAAATTGTGTCTATCCCACTTAACACACAACTCGAAGTCACCTATCTCACTGTGATGGCGAACATCAATTTTTCGTTAGGATTTTGTGTCAACAAGGAAAATTTGGATGATTATGTAAATAAAAACACAGAGTATTATTCTCTGTTGGAAACCACATTCGGGTATACTGGTGTCAATATTAAGATTCCTCTCCCCGATCTAAATAAGATTCCTATCACGAAAATGATACTTAGAGATCGTGAATGGAGCAAAGAGAGTCTTACGTATCAAGACTATTTGTCTATGCTTGATGAAAAGGAAAAGAATAAGGAGAGTGGTAAAAGTCGGTATAATACGTTCCTTGTGTTCCAAAGTGGAAACGTCATTTTGTCGTCGCCACACAAAGAGTGTATGCGTGACACGTACTTCGAATTTTTGAAAATCATCAATACGTGTAGAACGGTTATTGAGGAAAAAATTGTACAGAAATAAACAAAACAAAAATATGAATATTTTATATCAATTATAAAATATACCATTTAAATGATATATTTTATAAAATAAATATGAGCGGGTTACTATTCTTACAAACAGATGATTTTTCGATCCAACATGGTACAAAAGGAGATATTTTGTGCAATGGGATTCGAGGAATTAGTCTCATTTTATTTTATTCAACAAAATGTGAATATTGCCATAATCTTATTCCTGTATTTAAACGTCTTCCTGGAACGATTGGCGGATGCCAGTTCGGTATGATTAATATCTCAATGGAACATCGTATTGTCGAGATGAGTAAACACACGATTGCTCCTATCAAATACGTTCCTCTTATTATTTTGTTTGTTCATGGTAAGCCTTTTATTCGATATGATGGGCCCCATGATATTCAAGAAATCCAAAAATTCTTGGTTGAAGTTACGACCAAATTGCAAACAAAAGACAAATTTTCAAGTGATAAAGTAAAGGAATCTAAAAATGGTAAGGAAATACCGGCGTACACAGTAGGTCACCCGTTGTGTGGTCAAGATGAAGTTTGTTATCTTGATTTCGATGAAGCCTATCCGGGAAAGTAATCTAGTGTCTTTCTCCAATTTCTTCGTCGCTTTCATCGTTTTCTTCGCTCCCTTCATCTTCTTCATCGTCTTCAACTCCTTCTTCACCCTCTTCTATTTCTTCTTCTTCGCCCTCTTCTTCGTCTGTCCATTCTTCATCCCCATCCTCGTCCCTATCTTCGTCGTAGACTACACCCTCGTCGTCATAACCTTCACCACGCTGTTCGTGATAAAGGATCGAAAAGTAATCAAGGAGACGAGATTGGTAGTAGACTGATAGACGAGATTCGCCGACATGTTGGAGAATAAAAGAGAGAACTTCGATTATACGCTGTCGATACATTTCTATCTCAACGTGCGTTGTGTGACCTAATGTATAATTTGAATTTAGGAAAAAATCTTCCCAACCGTCGATAATATGACAGATGATACCAACTGGCCGTAGTGTAGATAGATAACACCGCGTAATGGGAAGCATGTGGTCTACAATACATCGTTTGGACATCATATAGTAAAAAAATGCTTCCATTCCGTTAATTTGGTTAAAAAAGATATGAACGATTTGAAGTAAGTCTTGATTTGTACACTCATTAAATAAACTCCACAAGTATGTTGCATCTTGTATGCCCGAAATACCAAATGTTTCAGGTAATATTCGATTTTCAGACATTATAATTATAATATTAATATTTATTAATAGTAAAATAGTAAAAATAGATACGATTTCGGCAAAATACCATTTTTTATATAAAAAATATAAAAAATTTAATAACGAAGGTTGAGTGGTTGTTTACCAATTCCCAATGTCATATTATGCGGGCCAGCAGAGATCTGGTAGGCCATTGCAAGTGTACGGTAACCATATGGGCAATTGCAAACATTTTGTGGGACACCTGGCGCGTTGGACATCGGGCCTGTGTCTTTGTTCATGGCAAAATTACCGTAGAGTGCAATGTCGTGTAAATCACGTTGAGAACGTGCGCCTTGTAAAACAGGCATTGTAGAATAAACGTTGATCATATTAGACATGTTTTTATAATATAAAAAAAAAATAAAAATTTAAAAATGATAATAAAATCTTATTTCGACTCGAATGTTAAAATATGCCCAAAGATCAAAAATCAAAGAAGAATTCATCTCGTAAACCAGGCGAAGTTGTAAAAGGTGATATTCCCCTAAAAGTGGATGGTACTGTTTATGGACAGATAACTAGTGTTTTAGGTGATTGCAATTTTAGAGTATTATGCTTTGACGGTCGTGAGCGTATGTGTCACCTTCGTAAGGCTGCTAAAAAAGGCGAGAGAGGTGTGTCAGGTGTTATCGTACTGGTGTGTCTTCGCGATTACCAAGACGATAAAGGTGATATTATTCACGTCTATACAAAAGATCAAACAATGCAATTGAAACAGATGAAATTGATTCCAACGAAAGTTTCTACCAATGATGAAACAGAAGTAGATACTAATGATGATGAAGAAACAGGTTTTGATTTTGGCGCAATTTAATTGAACAAAAAATCGTAAAAAATCATAAAAATGATGTAAGTCGGTAAAAACAAACAATTATCATAAATATCATTAAATCAAAATGAATTTTCCTAATTTCCCATTGTACCCTTCGTTAAAATCCGGTGAGTTTAAAGAACTTAGCGAAGCACAAAAAGACGAGCTCTTTGATATCATCAAAGATATAACGGATGAAAAGCAAGAACAGATATATGCTTTGATTCGAGCGTATCATCTCGATCATGACAATCAAATCCAAGATCTTCCTTATGGTGGAAAAATATTAAAAAGCGGTATTAAATTTGACATCGACTGTCTTCCCAGCAACTTACAGTCCATTCTCTATCAATTTGTAAAGATTAAATAAGTTTAGTTTAAAAAATTAATAATTTTTTAAATAAAAGACATGGATCTTTCTAAATATTTACCTAACTATCCTGATTTCGATGATCGCCATGCCAGTGAGACATTGTCAATTCTTAGCGAACACCGAGATGTACTTCCATATCTTTCGATATCGCGTAAGAATGAGTTTTATGAAACAAAGTTACAGAGCGAAGAAAGGAAACCGGAACATCCAGGTGAATGGATGAAACATCAAATATTTATGTCACGTTTTATCAGCGGACACACACCGTATTCGCGTATGTTATTAATGCATGAGCCTGGTACCGGTAAAACGTGTACGTCCGTTGCGGTAATTGAAACCATTCGTAAAAACTGTAAGGATATCAATGGCGCACTGGTATTGATGACAGGTGATGCCCTGATACAAAATTATAAGAATGAAATCGTTTATGTATGCACAGACGGAACATACCGTCCTAAACATTACAATAAACTTAATAAACGACAGCGACAGATTCGTATTAAGAAAAACTTGGACGTATTTTACGAATTTCAAACCTATGACAAATTTAGCAGTCTTCTTCAAGACGAGTGGAATGATGAATATGTAAAAAAGACATATAGTAATAAAGTCATTGTGTTAGATGAAGTTCATAATTTAAGACAGCATGATCCAAACTTAAAATACCATTGGTCTGAGCTTAGGAAAAAATCCAATCTATCGAGCGACGAAATACGGATATTTGAGATATTGAACCCCAAATATATCTCTGATAAGCCGGAAACGGTTAAAATTCCGCCTGAGCAGCTCAATTTGATCTATTCGTTGTTATCGCTAAAACGTTATACAAACATCTATAAATTTTTGCATCTAGTAACAAATTGTAAAATTTTATTGCTATCAGGTACGCCTATGCGCGATCAGCCAGACGAGATCGTTGATATCATGAATCTCATTTTACCATCGTCGGAGCGTCTTATCGCAGAAACCTATTTTAATAGCCACACCCTAATTCCTGAAAATATACCACGGCTTAAAACGGCTCTAAAAGGCCGAGTAAGTTACTTGAAAGCCATGAAAAGTAGTGTTCGCAAAGAATATCAGCGTAATCCGTCCTATCCATTAGACTTGTCGAGTCTTGTATTATACGGGTTGAAAATGAGTCCTTTTCAGACAGAAGTATACAATATGGCAAAACAAGTCGATACAGAACGCCAGGGAATTTATAGTTTTTCGAGACAAGCCAATTTATTTGTTTTGGGTAATAAAACGTACGGACGAGACGCGTATCAACAAGTGATACAGGGGTACGATCTAAATAGTTTACTTACAGAGGATACAGCCAAATTATCTGGTCGAGCCAAACTGACTAAGATGATTGATAATCTTTACAAATATAGTTGTAAGTATGCAGAGTGTATTAAGAAGATTTTTGAATTTCCTGACCAAACACATTTTGTGTACACAGAGTTTGTGAAAGGTAGTGGTGCCATTATATTTAAAAAGATACTTGATTTGTTTTCATTTGAACAAGCGAAGATATATGTTCGTGATGATGTTCAGCCTGCGTACGTAGATGATGATGATGACGAAGAAGACGAAGGTGATGAAAAGAAAGAACAAGGAGAGGAGATCGATATGTTAATAAAGAGAATGGTTGCAAAGAAGAGATACGCAATTTTGACGGGTGACACGTCTAGTGAAATTTCTCTTCTTACCAAAGTATTTAATCATGAAAGTAACAAGGACGGAAATTACATTCAAGTTGTGATCGGTAGTTCCATTGTGTCCGAAGGGTTTACCTTAAAAAACGTCCAGAATGTCCATATTTTAACACCGGATTGGAATTTTAGCATACTTGATCAAGTGATTGCACGAGCGCATCGTTTGTTCTCACACAACGCGTTATTAGCATCCTACCCAGAGCGCGACATTCACGTAAAAATTTATTTGTATTGCGCTGTTCCGGATAATTGTGATGACGATCTTGCAGACTGTTCTATAGATTATCGTATGTTTTCGGGAAGTCAATTAAAAGACCGAAATATCAAGGCGGTAGAACGTGTGTTAAAAGAGGTAAGCGTTGATTGTTATGTAAATAAGGATAGAAATCAATCCAAATTCCCAGACATCGAGAATTATACAAGAGAGTGTGAGTATCAAGATTGTAATTATCAATGTGATGGAATACCAGTAAATGCCGTGATTGGAGATGTCGTAGAAGACATACAAGAAAATCGTTTCTCACTTGATTATTCGACCTATAACTTATATTACGATGAAAAGGAGATTACCGCCATCACACAGGAGATCGTAGACATATTTTCCCGACACACAAAAATGAGATTGAGTGAATTATTAAAGAAAATTACCGGAAAAAATGAATTAAGTATCTTAAAATCCATTTATCAAATGATCATTATGAATACCGTGATTATTGACCGTTTGGGGAATCACTGCTTTCTTCGAAGTGAACATGATTATATTTATCTGACGTATAAGGCAGATCGTAAAAGTGTATTGTTTGATCAATATTATATCGATCATTTTCCATTACAACGCTTTGAATTTAAAGAATCTTTCTATTTTCGAGAATATGTTAAGCAAATGATTGAAAATTTCAAGAAAACAAACGATATAAAGCAACTTTTACCAGAAATACAAGAAATGGTATTGGAGCAATGTTTTGAAGGCGAAGAAAATTCCGAAAAAGAAAGAATAAAGAATTTATTTACGGGTTATTTCAATGTTCTTGAAGATCGAACAATCGTGTCAATGATACTAGAAAAAATAAGATGTAAGCCATACGGGGGGCGATGGCAATATTGCGATCACTCCAACCATCAAACACTTGATTTTATCAGCTCTAATCAGTCGGTATGGGATATCGTAGGACAGATTCGCGAAAATGATTTTTATATCTTTTTCCCATCCGTATATCTTCAAGCGGTAGATCGTCGCACAAAACCTTCTGGATTAAAATGTGGAACAGGCGAATTACAAAAAAATGGACTTGTACAATTATTTGTTAAGTTACGTATTCCTATTGATGAGACCGACATAGGCGATGTGTATACAGAATTGTCTGAGGACATCGAAGAACGTTCTCGAAAGGTGTTAGATGAATACGTTCGTCGTAATAAGCAACCTTCCAATAAAGAAGGTCTTCTTGAATTGTTACGTACGACGTATCTTGAAGAAGACAAAGAAAGTAAAGGTAACTGGAAGATAAATGAATGGATTCGATATTTGCATTGGAAAAAGATGAAGGGATATGTGTTTTGTGAAAAATTAAAAGAATGGCTGTCTCATAAAAATTTGTTATTCGATAAATTTGGAAAACTCATAAAAAAATAATATTTTTTTTTCTTTTCTTCATCAATAATAAAAGATGTCTATATCTCTATTAGGTTCCATTAACGTTTGCAAAGTCAACACGGGTTATGCCAACAAGATTCAATCAGACCGCTTTGAAAATCCAGATGCCATGACATGCCCCCTTTGGAATGGTCAAGACAGTTTTGGACGTTTCGTACACCCTGATTCTTTTTACACAAAAAATGGTGGCTGCAATTCTGCTGATGATCGCGTTGCAGTCGAGAATTTCCTTCGTCCTCAGTACATGGAATATGTTGCTCTTGACGCCGCTGGTTTCCGTAGCCCAAACATGTTCGGTAACCCATCTCAGGGCCAATTAAAGGAAGGATGGGATGCCAATCCTGCCAATAACCAATTAAACATTGATGCTCGCATGACTCGTCAGGATGCTCAAGATGTTTACAAAATCACGGGAAGCGCCGGCTACCAATACAGCAACAATGCCACATTACGTGACACTGGATACAACGGTGTTACCGGTGGTGGTTCATCTGGCTGCGGACGTCGTTACGGTAACAAGATCGAATCGTTTACGTACGATACACGCGGTGAGCAGAACTATGAAAATCGCATGGGAATGCAAAATTACCAGGGCGAAATTAGTAACTGCGAAAAGTGCGCCAGTGGTTTCTAAAACCAATTTAAAAATCTTATTCATAATACGTAATATCATGAATAACCTGAATAATAACGTAAACGTAAACGAAAAACGGGTAGATATTTCCGTGTTTTTAGAACGTCTTATCGATCAATATAAAAACAAGCAGCTTACAGAAGATCAGGAAAGACGAATTACAGAGTTCTACTTAAAAGAATGCTATTTGAATGAGTCTTCGAAAGAGTCTTGGAATGAACAGAAAGAGTCTTCGAATGAACGGAATGACCCGAATGACTCGACTGACAACTCGTTCAAGTATTTAACAATGGGATGGTATATCTACGAGCATCTAATTAAAAAAAAATAATTTATTAAATCACTTAATAAATGTCTGACAAAAAACTAAGAGCGTTTATGAAACAAAATCTTGAAAAAGAAAAAACGTTAAATTTTACCAAAACGAAAATGGCAAAGTTGAAAGCTTCGGCCGGTCCGGGTGAACCTGTGAAAGATCATGTAAAAATTGGAATGTTAGCTGCAACATTCGGACTTCCCCCGGCAAGCAAAAAATTTAAAACAGCACAGAAAAAACTTCGTGCGGATAAAACCTTATTGCCCGACGCGTGGCGTAACGATGTTGTCCCTACTCCAAATGATGCCGATAAAGAAAAATACTATAAAAAAGTCGATCTCAACCCTACCAAATATAAACTCGCAACTCGTCCTCAGGCCCAGAAAAAGTGCGGTTCTTGTTTCGCGTTTGCATGTGCGACTGCCATCAGCGATGCGTTCGTTTTTGGTAAAAATTTAGCCTATAATCCATTAACCAGTCCATTGGATATTTTATCATGTGTTAGCGATGACTCAAACGCCAAATGTGACGGTGGAAACCCTCTCGGTGTTTTATCCTATCTCGCCGAGAATAAAGGAATTACAAGCAGCTATTGTACGAGTTATGATAATTGGGTAGCGGGTGATAATCTTACATCCGAAGCGGTGCCACCATGTGCCGGTTGTTACATTAAACAATGCGATCCTAAACCTAAACCCAATCGTTATCAAATCAAACCCCCCACATTTATTTCATCAAGTGACGCAGAATCCGAAACATCCAAAATAGAGGGTGTGGGTGATTCAGCGGTCTATGAAATCAAATCACATCTCTTGCAATTCGGCTCTGCTATCGTCGGCTTTCCTGTCCTTAATAACTTTTTAAACGATCCAGATGGAAGTTTTCACGAAACAAACGGTGTTTACTTTGAAAATAAAGTATATGAAGCTGGTAAAAATGGCGATAGTGCAAAAGGTGCTGAACACAAAAAAGGCGACGATCCATTTGTATGTGCCGGAGGTCACGCCGTATGTATTACTGGTTGGGGTTTATCCGCCAAACCCATTACTGTCTTTTTCCCGAATGACACGGATCCCAATAAAAAAGCGATCACCTTACAAAATTGTCCATATTGGGTCTGTCGTAATTCGTGGGGAAAAGAATGGGGTGATGGTGGTTATTTTAAGATGGCGATGTATCAAAAAATCACACAAGATGGGGCAGAGTATGAAGTCAATCCTAATGTCGCGTTTGAGAAGTTTCGAGTATATCAGGCGAGAATGATGGATAAAGACGGAAAAATTAGTGTACAAGAAATGCCTATTGGTGGTGTCATTATGATTGAACCAGCTGATATTGTTCCAGATACACAAGAACCACGCGATGCACCTCCTTATACAAATGAAGAAATGAAAAAGTTCTATTGTTCAGATAGTGAATTGCCTCCTCCACCGAGTAGTGGCGGTGAAAGTAAATCGAAAAGTGATCCTGGACCGACACCAAAGCAAAATAACGTATCTCAGAATTCTAAATCATCATCGTCTAAAACGGCTTCCAAAACAAACTTATCGAGTAGCGGAAGTGCGGGTGACAGTGGAAGTAGTAGTGGCAGCGGGAATGGATGGTTATTTTTCTTTCTATTAATTTTGTTAATATGTGCAGGGATTTATTATTTCAAATATTATAAAAAGGGTTAAAAATTTATTTATTTCTTATAAATAAATGTTTTCAGTCAATCCTGATTCAATATTTTCCTCTTATACAATATCTATTCTGAAAGGAAAAGAGTTAGGAGGAGGTGGTGGTGGAAGTGGAACAGGTCCAACAGGTCCGACAGGTACGGATGGTTCTGCTGTAAATACTGGTGCAAAGGGTGACACCGGTGATATTGGCCCAACGGGTTTACAGGGTCCAACAGGTGTGGATGGTTCTGCTGTAAATACCGGCGCAAAAGGTGATACCGGTTCGATTGGACCGACCGGTCAACAAGGTTCGACAGGTCCGGCAGGCACGTCTGCTAATACCGGTGGCACAGGGCCAACTGGTTCAACGGGAGAAAAAGGTGATACAGGTCCAGCCGGGTTTGCATCTAACACCGGTTCAACAGGCCCAACGGGCAATGACGGTGCTGCTGGTGCAGATGGTGCAACGGGTCAAAAAGGTGATACGGGATCAGTTGGACCAACTGGGCCCGCAGGAAGCGGAGGTGGTTCTCTCCCGTCTGGAACGAATTATGGCGATTACCTCTATTGGGACTCGAATACATCGACCTACGCGGTAGGTGATGCAAATGTCATAATCGGCGGAAACGCCGGTAAAACAAATCAAGGAACAAACGCTATTGCAATTGGTTTTAACTCTGGCACAAATAACCAGCGTTCGAACGCAGTTGCCATAGGTGTTAGTGCCGGTCAAAATACACAAGGAACAAACTCAGTTGCGATTGGACAACTTGCCGGTAATTCGGTGCAGGGTTCATCTGCTGTTGCTGTTGGGCCAACATCTGGAAGAACCAATCAGAACAATTTTGCTGTTGCTGTTGGGTCCAATGCAGGTGGAGCAAATCAGGGAGTTGCCTCGGTTGCTATTGGTTCTCTTTCCGGTTTTAGTACACAAGGATCGGCGGCTGTTGCTATTGGTAGCGGTGCCGGAAACAATAATCAAGGCCAATCCGCAATTGCGATTGGAAATAGTGCCGGTGGTCAGACTCAGGGATCGGGCGCGTCTGCAATTGGCTTTCAAGCGGGTTACTTTCAACAAGGTGTGAATGCAATTGCTTTTGGTACTTATGCTGGAAATAGTAATCAGGGAGCGAATGCTATTGCAATTGGTAATAATGCAGGTTCTTCCAATCAGGCATCAAACTCTATTGTTTTGAATGCAACTGGAATTGTGTTGAACGCTGCGATTTCGGATGCTTTTTACGTTGCTCCGGTGAGAGCCGATATTACACAAATCAAGGTGTTAGGTTATGACACAACGACTAACGAAGTTACTTATTTTAATACACCGTCGGGCGGAGGTGGTTCTCTCCCAGCTGGAACGAATTACGGCGATTACCTCTACTGGGATTCAAACACATCAACCTATGCAGTGGGTGATGCAAATGTTGTGATCGGAGGAAATGCAGGCTCAATTAGCCAAGGAGCAAATTCTGTCGCGATTGGCCTCAATGCTGGACAAAATACACAAGGATTAGAATCCGTTGCCGTTGGTCATGGTGCCGGAAATAATGAACAGGGGGCGAATACCGTAGCGGTAGGTGCTTATGCAGGTCAGCAATTACAGGGGGCAGAATCCATTGCTGTCGGTATTTATGCCGGTTCTGATAACCAGGGGATATCTAGTGTCGCGATTGGATCCGGTGCAGGAAGAAATACACAAGGGGCTCAGTCTATCGCGATTGGCCTCAATGCTGGTGTCAACAGCCAAGCAGCCAACTCTATTATTTTGAATGCAAGCGGAAGTGTTCTCGACAGTGACATTAGCGTAACCGATCCGGCATTATATGTCGCACCTGTTCGCGCTGATATCACACAAACAAAAGTATTAGGTTATAACACCACGACAAAGGAAGTAACCTATTTTGACACTCCAACAGGCGGTGGTGGCTCACTCCCACCGGGAACGAATTATGGTGATTACCTTTATTGGGATTCAAATACATCGACCTATGTTGTAGGTGATGCAAACATTGTGTTGGGAGGAAACGCAGGAGCAAATTCCCAGCAGTTTGCCGCGATTGCAATAGGTAGTAACGCTGGAAATAGTAATCAGGGAGCTATTGCTATCGCCATGGGTATTAACGCCGGGGCAAATTCCCAACATTATAGTGCGGTTGCAATTGGTAGCTACGCGGGTTTACAGGACCAGGGAGACTATGCAGTTGCGATTGGAAGTGATGCCGGAAGTAACATACAAGGCAATGATTCAGTAGCGGTTGGACATCTTGCCGGTTCAAACAATCAGGGAGCATATTCAGTTGCAATTGGTCTTGCCTCTGCTCTATTTACACAGGGAACAGATGCCATTGCAATTGGCGACGCATCGGGACAATATAATCAAGGACAAAATACAGTTGCGATTGGTTCTATTGCAGGAAGATACGGACAAGGAACGTCTTCAGTTGCGATTGGTAATGCCACTGGTTATAATTATCAAGGGCAAAATTCTGTTGCAGTTGGTCCTAATGCTGGTCAAAATGATCAGTTAGACTATTCGGTTGCGATTGGTGCCAATGCTGCAATTGATTCAGGAGGTTTTATTGGAGGCGAATGGTTAGCATATAAACTACCGAACGCAATCGTATTAAAATACTACCAACTTGCCGCCTATGTCTATAATGTTGATCCCGATTATGACTCTGAAAATCCTTATCAATGGTATTTACTTGCATCGAATGATGGTTTGAGATGGACTACAATCGATTACCAAACAGGCCAAGATAATACAAAATGGGCAAATGTAAATGTAGATGCCGTGCCTCAATACTATAATACTTATACCGTACAAAATAATACAAAGGCCTACCAATATTACCGTTTGGCCATAACAAGCAGAGACCCTTCTGTTAATACATTTAATTATTATGGTATTTGTATGTATGCATTTAATTTAATTGAAGATGGCGCGACATTAACAGGTGATCCGGGACATGAATTTGTTGCAAGCGGTAACGTCTACCCTAACGTATTATTAACTTCTGGGGATGATCAGGGCTATGTTACAACACAGTCGGTAAACTTTGCAGGAGGTAACCAACTTTACGTACTAAGTTCTCAATATCAATCGCAGACATTAGGAAGTCTTGAAAACACTAATATATGTACAAACGATGTATACTATTCTAGTTTATATAATCCAATTTATGATTTCTTCGAACCGGCTAACACCTATGCATTTGAATCCGGTAGTAATAGCATTTCAATTGGAAAAAGCGCGAATCAAAATGGACAGGCTAATCAGTCAATTGCTATTGGTAATAACGCAGGTCATATAAGCTCATCTGGATTTGCAGAAGGTGAATGGATTCAGTACAAACTACCTAGCGCGATTGTATTAAAATATTACCAACTTGCATGTAATTGGGTTGATTATAACGTTGCAACTAATTACTATGATGTAGAGAATCCTTATGAATGGTCATTACTTGCTTCTAATGATGGAATAAGTTGGTTTGTAATTGATTTCCAAACAGAACAAGACTATACAAAATGGACGCCTGCAACAGGCCTGGCTGAACAATACAATACGTATACGATCCAAAATAATACAACTGCTTATCAATATTACCGATTAGTTATTACCAGAACAGATCCTGCTCAAAACCAAGGATTCCCGTACGTTGATCTTTCTGGCTTTAATTTAATTGAAGGTGGAACGTTAACAAGCCAAGACGGTCATGGATTTTTAGATCCAACATCAGGAGGAACTGCTTTTCCAACTTTGTTATTAACATCGGCAAATGAATCAGGTTATGAAACATCCCAATCTCCTGGATTTATTAGATATTCCAGTTCTTCCGATCCTAGTGCAAATGGATCTTATTTGTTAAGTGCGCAATATGCGTCACAAACTTTTGCTAGTCTTGTGTACGCATATATCGAGTCAGCTGATCTTTACGTCGGTGGATTTACACCCGATACATATGGTACATACAGTCCTGAGAACAATGGTTTTGGTTACATGACTACCATTTATGGATTAGGAACATTAGTAGGAAACAGTGTTGCGATTGGTACCAATGCTGGAAAGGGTGGGCAAAAAGAATATGCCATCGCCATCGGAGCTAACGCTGGTCCAAATAACCAGGCCGCTAATACGATTATTCTAAACGCGTCGGGAGTTGACCTAAACAATGATACGACTGATCCGGCACTTTATATATCACCCATTCGCGGCGATGTCACACAGACTAAGGTCTTAGGATATAATACGACGACCAAAGAAGTTACCTATTTTGATGGCGGCGGCGGATCATCACTCCCAGCCGGGACAAATTACGGTGATTATCTCTACTGGAATGGATCTACGTATGCAGTGGGTGACACAAATGTGGTGATGGGCGGACATGCTGGTGAAACGAATCAGGGTCCTGGTTCTGTTGCGATCGGTTACGGAGCAGGAACAAATAACCAAACGATAGGTTTACCGTCTACCATTGCAGGTGAATGGTTTCAGTATGTTCCTGCATCTCCTATTACTCCTACCTATTTCCAGATAAGTTTTTCCAATCAATACAACTTTGCAAATGACTTTTCAATTGTTGCATCAAATGATGGATCAACGTGGACACAAATTGGTCAACAGCTTAATGTTTCACCATCTTCGATTATACCAGCAGGATCTGGTTACAATACTTACCCTGTTTTCGCCGCCATTCCGTATGATTATTTTCGTGTGATTTTTACACATAATGATCCGGTGTCGTCTCCTGGTATTAGTGTAGTTGCTTTTAATTTAATTGTGGGGGGAACAATCGATATCAACGGTCTTTCGGTAGGTGGTACGGCCTATCCAGGAATATCGGTTCCAGGTGGAACGTGGTCTCAAACGAGTGGTTTTAGTCTTGGAACGGCCGATGATTTATCAGGAAGTCCTCAAACTCTTCCTACAAAATCTAGCGGTGGCATTATTTGCAATAATCCTGCTTATTATGAACCTGGTACGGGTAATTATCTCGGTTCGGAAACAACAAGTGCCAGTGTTAATCTTGGAAATAGCATTGCCATTGGATATCAGGCGGCGCAGAATAGCCAGGGATATCAATCGATTGCAATTGGTGTATTGGCCGGCCAAGACGTCCAAAACATTAACGCAATTGCGATTGGTGGGTCGGCTGGCGCAAACAATCAAGGAACAAACGCCATTGCCATTGGTCAATATGCTGGTCAAACCAACCAAGCGGCCAATTCGATCGTGATTAATGCAACAGGAACATCTTTATCGACAGTAGAAGCAAATTCATTCTACATCGCACCAGTTCGCGCTGACGTTACACAGGTAAAGGTATTAGGTTACGACGCTACTACCAGCGAAGTTACCTATTTTGATACACCTTCTAGTGGGCTACCAGCTGGAACAAACTATGGTGATTATCTATATTGGAACGGATCAACCTATTCCGTTGGCGATTCCAATGTTGTAATTGGTGGTAATGCTGGTCAGTATTCACAAGGAAATGGTGCTGTTGCTGTTGGAAGTGGAGCAGGAACCGAAAACCAAGGCGGCTTTGCTGTCGCCGTTGGTCGATATGCAGCCAATACAAACCAGCAAGAATATGCAACAGCTATTGGATATACGGCCGGACAGACAAATCAGGGAACTTTCGCAGTTGCAATTGGTTCACAGGCGGCACAATTCGAACAGAGTAATGACGCCATTGCCATTGGTCAAACAGCTGGTCAAACTTCGCAAGGCGAAAGTGCGATTGCAATTGGTTACCAAGCGGGGCAAAATATTCAACATTCTGGTTCGGTCGCAATTGGTGTAGCTGCCGGATTTTCAAATCAGCAATCTGACAGTATCGCGATTGGTCGGGAAGCGGGGAAATACTTACAATATGGTATTGCTATTGGAAAATTTGCTGGACAACAAAAACAACAAAACAACACGATCGCTATTGGTTATTTTGCGGGACAAATCACCCAGGGCGCTGATAGTATCGCGATTGGTCGTGACGCAGGAAATTACGGACAGAACGCGGATTCTATTGCCATTGGTTACCAGGCAGGTTTTACAAATCAAGGAGCTAACGCAATTGCCATTGGCTTTCAGGCTGGATATGATTCACAACCAGATGGTAGTATTATCATCTCTAACGGCAGTCTTTCTCAGGCTACGCAACAAAATGCATTGTATATCTCACCTGTACGTTCTGAAACCAATTCACAAGTACTTGCCTATAACACAGCCACAAAAGAAGTGACACGTTTTTCGGGTAACTTTTTACCGGCCGCAACTGTATATGGACAATATTCTATTTATAACGGTTCAAGTTGGGTTGTTACAGGTGATCAATCGGTATCGTTAGGAAGAAGTGCTGGTCAAAACAATCAAGAGCAATTTGCCACCTCAATTGGATATTTGGCCGGACAAAATAGCCAGGGAGGATATTCGGTTGCCGTGGGCGCTAATGCGGGAAGTTCGGTTCAGGGATCAGGTTCTGTTGCAATTGGTGTGAGCGCGGGACAATTTACGCAGGGAACGGAAGCTATCGCGATTGGTGTAAGCGCGGGCAGTGGTTTAACAGTCGGCCAAGCTTCTAGATCTATTGCGATTGGCTACCAAGCTGGTAGAGAGTCACAAAATTATTCAAGTATCGCTATTGGCAGTTTAGCCGGAAACTCCTTTCAAGGAACCGCTGCAGTTGCAATCGGTTCCAATGCTGGTCAATCTACGCAGGGATTTTATGCGGTTGCTGTTGGTAATAGTGCCGGTAATAACGCGCAGGGAACTGCTTCGATTGCAATTGGATACAGCGCGGGCAATGGTGTTCAATTAGGACCACCCGGTTTTGAAGTTTTAAATCAAAATTCTATTGCAATTGGTTATCAAGCGGGTAATCAATACTACAACAGTGTCGCGATTGGTTACCAAGCGGGACAAAATTTTCAAGGAACAAACTCAATCGCGATTGGTTACCAAGCGGGTCAAAATAACCAAGGAGACAATTCAATTGTCCTTAATGCATCAGGGGGGCCGTTAAATGGGTCGAGCAATTCCTTTTATGTTAAACCTATCCGTGAAACACCAGGAGGAGGAGCTTTTGGTACTAATTTATTAGCTTATAATCCGGGAACATTCGAAGTTACTTATTACAGTGCTAAGACCTTCGTTATCCAACACCCGGATGAAGCCGATCAATACCTTGTGCATGCATGTCTCGAAGGACCGGAAGCAGGTGTCTACTACCGTGGCGAGGGCGTTATTGCGGATGGTGAGAAGAAAGTCAGTATCACTCTTCCTGCATATGTTAAGAATCTTGCAACAGACTTGACCGTTCATCTTACACCAGTGTTGAATGACGATGATATTGAAGACGAGACTCCTCTCAATCTTCGTTCGACTCGTGTCTGCGATAACAGCTTCACAGTGTACGCCAATAAAGCGGTCGCATTCCATTGGATGGTATTCGGTAAGAGAGGTGACGTCAAGGCGGAAGTCAATAAGAGCGATGCGGTCATGAGAGGTGATGGACCATACAGATGGTTAGACACTCGTTAAATTAAAGACGATTTTTATAGGATATTTATAAAAATCTCATTTGCGCGGAAGAGAACGCGGTGATAACATAATACGGTGATGAAGAATTGGCTGTTGGATCTCATTTTTATTATCGCTAGACTCAGTCTTTGAGCGATATCGGTAAATACAATATGTAATAATAGACAAAAACAATACTGAACTACCAGCAATATAATAAATCATAGCCCCATTTACTTCTGGTGGTGTATTAGGAGACGGTTGTATCGTTGGAGGCGGTGCAGTTGGAGGCGTTGTTGGGACAGGTGATGTTGGTGACGGAGACGGTTGTGTCGAAACGTAAGGGTCTTGGTCTGAAAAATGATAAGGGTTTACGGTAGTAAATGTTGCATCTGTGGTAATGCCATTTGTAAGGACCAACGTAACCGGGTTAATCGAATCGAGTAGAACATCGCATTTTAAATTGTTATAGGTCTGGAAAAAACGTGTGGCAAGAAATGTAAATAAATTCGATGCCGCGTTCATATCCGGGGATGGTTGGGTCGTAAACAGTGCCTTATTTTCTTGCATTCTAGTAAGTTGATTGGTAAGATGACCGCAGAATGGTAATGTATCCGCTTGTTGAATCGTTGTGAGTTGCGGTTGATTAATTCCTCTGCGATACAAATTATTTTTGAGTATACTTGGAACTGTAATTCCGTTGACGATCACACGTGTCATGGGATCACGGGCTGGAAGCATGACCATGGGAGACTGTTGTCGAAATGTTGCGTGAAGTTCATTTAGAATCAAAGACGCGGTTTTGGCACCTGAAACATCGCTTAGTAGCGGGGCGAGGTAGCCTGTACAACCCATCGCCGCATTCATCGTTACCAGTAAACGATTGTCACTTCCATTTTTTAGAATGATAAAACCTGGGTGAGTTTGACGATTGATAACGGTATCTTGAAAGATCTTCATGGTGACGGGATCAAGTAGATAGGTTGTGACAAGATTATCACTTGGATCTTGATCGACCAGCATAAAATGGCGTGTCGTTAAACACTCTTTACCGTCATTGGCCATGCCTAATGGCGGAATCGGTGGAACAAGTGGTAGCCCGTTATTGATACGTGTATTGATCTGGTCTAACACGGTGTCCGAATTACAGTACGCAAATTGTCCAAAAATATCGTTCCCGGTGATACCATTCACGCATCTTCCAGCAAGAACGTTTTCAGGTGGAGTGAGGCGTAGTGTATTGGCATTTGTTCCGAAGGAAAGAGAAACGATGGTTGCGGCAGTAACGGTAAAGGGTGTAGGTGGGATTAGAGGTGTTTTACCGTCAGTGACAACAAGCGGGTGGTAGACGTTGATGTGACCGGTGTCTGTGTCAAATAATGTTGCTTCTACAAATGTAGCGGTCAGTGGATTTTCCATTGTGCACGGATCAGCAGGGTTGGCACTTTGCAGACGATAGGGTGTTAAAAGACCGTTATTGGATAACGGAAATGCGGGCACGACAAGAATACAATCGGCTGCAAAGATGGGTGTAATAAGTAGATATAGTAAACATACTAAAAATAGCAGCATATTTATTATGATTTTATTATGATTATGTTAATGTTTTAATGTTTAATAAAACTTTATAAAGTTTAAATTTATAAAGTTAACGTTGGCATTTTTCAATGAGATGAATGAATACATGGAGCCATTTCCAAATGACCGTTTTGTTTTCATTGTCCATATCATCAAACAGGCGTTTGTAGTTTGTGGTTTGCGGCGATCCGCCTCCAAATTGTGCAAACATGTCATTAATTTTATCATGAAACGACGATGGATTTCCGGCGAGTGCATTCTTAATAGCAACTTTTACTGCTTCTTTTTCTGGTAGTAGATAATGCGATAAAATGGGAACAAGATCGGTAATGGGAACACGGTCTTTTACCATGATGCGATAGATAACAAAATCGCCTTCATTGGGAAACATATCAATTAATTCGTCAAAAAATGAGACTAGATTCTTATGAAGTGTCTGCATGGCTTGAATGGATTCAGACATCTCTTTTTAAATAAAAGTACTTGTTTAAATTATTATTTTACAATTTTACAGATACAGTTGTATTTTGTGGTGTTGAATTTCATATCTGTTACTGAGACTGTTACGTCGGTCTGTTTGGTGATAACCTGTTTTGTACTTGTGTGGACGAAAGTATCATTTTTATACTCCCATTCGGGAGATAGGTATGTTTCGGGGATGAATAGACTAATTGATTGGTAAAGCTTACCGAAAATACCTTTTGCGATGATTAACGTTGGTTGAAACGTAAAAATTGTTCCTTTTTGAGGGAGGACTCTGCTTACGTTCATTGTAACCTCAATGTTGATATGACATGAATCTTTGCTAATACGATTTTGGATATTCAATATATCATTTATATTTAAAATCAACCCATCTTTCTCGTCGCACACTTTTTCGTACTTTTGGCGAATAAGATGTGCGATGGTTTCCTCCATATTTTCGTCCATAATAGCCGGTGTCACACAGATGGTCTTAGTGATTTTAACAGTTTCAGTCATGTATTAAATATGATTATCAATCTGTATTAATAATATATTTACCAATTTTATTTTTTTAATAATAAATGAAGAAATCGCCAGCGAAGAAACCTGTCGTAAAGAAATCACTCGTAAAGAAATCGCCAGCGAAGAAACTTGCCGTAAAGAAATCGCCCGTGAAGAAATCACCTGAAAAGAAGAAAGAGAAGAAAGAGAAGAAAGAGAAAGGTTGCACACAGCAAGTGGCCAAAAAATACATGGATCGACCATCTCCTCCCTTTCCGGCTAACGAATGCTGTGACCAAGAGAAGGTAGGAAATGACGGTGCAATGTATGTTTCCAGGGCCGATAAAAATGGAAGATGTGCTTGGAAAAAACTGAATTAAAATTTAAAAAAAATATATATTAATAAATGTCATCGGACGATTCAAAAGACCAACCTGTTCCAGTTCCGGATACAGTTGAAATGGTTATTGCGTCCGTTTCAGAATCTGTTACAAATGTAGCTGATGTAATTGTTCAATCAATTGACAATTCGAATGCCGCCTCAGTTAACTCAACCGCTGCGTCTATTTCAAGTGCGGTAAAGGATGATGTCCAGACTATTTCAAGCGCTGTCAATACTGTAGCTGTAACCGCGAAAGATCTATACAAATCGCCTCTTTCAACCATTCTTACGATTTGCGGCCGTTCTTTATTAAAAGATACACCTGTATCCCAAAATAACATTATTCTAATTGCCCATAATGTCATGGAATCGATTGAATCGTTAAAAACATTGCATATTATGCAAAATATCAAGGGTGAACAGAAAAAACAACTTGCCATTGACTGTCTTCACTGGATGGTTAATAACAACGATGAACTGTCAAGTGACAAAAAAGTCTTGATTAACATATTGATCGACACAGTTGTTCCTAATACGATTGATACCCTGATTGCTATTAGCAACGGAAAGTCAGAACTTGCGTCCGCGGTTGTTAATAAATGCTGTATTATTTCATAAATTTAAATTTTTATAAACTATATTATAAAAATGTCCCAAGTAGATTATGATCAAAAAATACAAGAGATAAATAAATTGAAGATCAGCGATTCTGAAAAATCAAGACGAATTCGTGTTTTGTTATTACAAAAACAAGCCGGTGAAGTTAAAACGGCGAAGGCGGATATCATTACGATGAAAGCGGTTGAGAATAAACCCATAATGATGAAAGCGACTGTGAATAAACCTGCTGTAAGATTAGTGGAAAAACCGGTAAAAGTTGTTAACAATGACTTTTTTCGTGAACAGCTTCATGCCATTCACAGAGACGGATCTCTTAACAATGAAGAGAAACATGCTAAAATAAAAGCCTTTATTGAAAATAAACCTGAACAAAATGTGGCGGCTGTACACGAATCGGTTGAACGAATTCGAGAGATTCATGCCATTCGTAAACAAAACTTGAATCCTCGTGAAAAAATGAATAAAATTCAGGCATTACTTAAAAAAAGTAATGTTCGCGTCGTACAACAACGTTCGGTTGACCCAATTAAAGAGAAGATTACAGCTGTTCATAAAGAACACATTAGTTTAGAAGAAAAAAAGTTAAGAATTCAAGCTCTTATGAAAGAAAGACATGCGTAAAACATTCGTAAAACTTTTTAAAAAATAAAATTTTATTATATATAAATGTCTCATAAATCATTTCCCTATGCAAGAATTGCGACATTTGGTCAATTAAATCCGGTCTTACGTACAGACCCCGTTGGATATTCTATCTATAAAGACATCGATTCTTCGTTTGATATTGGTCCAACGTCGCGTTTATTTGGACCCGAACAACCCAACTCTCAACTTTATATGGCAGAAAAATGCGCAAAACAATGGGATGGGGCATGCGAATTATTATCTCGAAACAATGATGGTACAAAATGCAATGCCGGTAAAATCGAATCTCCTCTATTCAAGACCCCATCCCCTCCTGGTATGACAATCGGCGACTTCCTTGTAGAAAACTCGGCCGTGCTTAAATTCTGTGATATGTCTTCTTGTAAAATGACACACGAATCCTATAATCCAATGGATCCTTCTTCTCCTTATGTAACATCTTATACAGGCGATGGTTACACAGAATGTCTTCCCGTGTGTAGACCTCCGTCTAATCCTGACACCGATATTGTATTGAACAAGGTGTTGGATAAACCTCATCTTCATGTTGATTTACTAGTCAATATGTATCGCAATGTTTCAAAAGACGAACGAGCAAAATATGCCAACACGCGTCTAGGTATGATCTTTGGCGTGTTTGATGCATATTTTAATAAAAAATAAGCCAATAAAAATTAAATTTTTAAAATAAACCTTTTTTAAAAATGATATTTTTAGTGATGATGAGATCTTAATCATCACATATAACCGTATAAAAATGTCTCTTACCGATGTCTTACTGACAGAGGATGATCACATTTCTGTGATGGCATCGTATTTCGCAGAGAAGGGTCCTGCCTATCACCAATTCGACAGCTATCAACATCTCGTTGATAAGATGTTACAGGAAATTATCGACGAGACCCCGTCGATCTATATTAAAACCAAGACAACTCAATATAAGGCCACGTTTGGTCAAGTTTATTTAGAACGAGCATGTTTTATCGACGAGAATCGTGTGGCCAAGTTTATTTACCCCCAAGAAGCTCGTTTGCGTGATCTTACATACGAATCGCCTGTATTTGTTGATATTATCGAAGAGTTTTGGGAATTGAATGAACACGAACAATTTGAAAAGGTCAATACAATTGATAACCGAAAAAATCTATTGATGAAGATTCCTGTCATGGTACGATCGTCTCTGTGTAATCTCCACCGATTGAGCATGGATGAGTGTGTCCAAAAGGGTGAGTGTTCAAACGACCCAGGTGGTTATTTCATTATTAACGGTAAAGAGCGCGTTCTTGTATGCCAAGAACGTCTTAATTATAATCAAGTGTACGTATTTGGAGGACACGATGATAAAACCCCATATGTTGCCGAAATTCGAAGTATGTCACGGGAGACTGGTCACTCAGTATTGGTTCAGGCCAAGATGAATCATGACGGGAAGAACATCTGTTTTAGTCTTCCGTATATGTCAAAAGATATCGCGGCGGGTGCGGTGTTTAAAGCGTTGAATATGGATAGCAGCGATATTCTTCGTTTTATTCAACCCTCTACGAAAGAAGAAGCCGTATTCGTCGACCGATTGATTCGCGAAAGCATCCAATATACCAATAAAAGGAAGGCGATTCAGTACATTTCGAAAGCATCGCTTCACAAAGTCGAGGATGACGAGGAGCGGTGCATCACATACACGGAACAGGTTATTGAAAATGAGCTTTTCCCGCATATGGGCATCTCAACGCCTACTGAAAAATGTATTCTTCTTGGTGACATGTTGAACAAGCTCTTTCGCGTGTTTTTGAAGACGCGTCTTGAAGATGACCGCGACAACGTTTCTTTGAAACGAATTGAGGGACCCGGTGTGCTGATCGGCGATCTCTTTCGCATGAGCATGAAGCGATATTGTGACAACCTAAAAAAGTATCTGGAAAAGCGCCAAGATATCATCACGGCGATGAATCGAACGAATAGTATCACGGCAGTGTTGAAGCACACCTTCTCTACGGGTAACTGGGCAGCGCAAAAGAATACGTATGTCCGCACCGGTGTGAGCCAGGTGATCAACCATTTAACGTACCCGGGAACCATTTCACATCTTCGTCGTGTTGTCATTCCGGTCGGGAAGGAAGGAAAGAATGTAAAAATTCGCCAAATTCATCCGTCACAGGCATTCTTTATCGATATCATCGAGTCGCCAGAAGGTAAGAGCATTGGTATTGTCAAGAATCTTGCGTTGTTATGCAATATTACGACTGGTGTCAACTCCATTCTTATTCGAGATCTAATCGAAAAATGTGAAAATATGGTTTCGTGTGAAACGTATATGGAACGTCATGATTGGTGGCGAATTTATTTGAATGGAACATTGATTGGTATCTCTCATCGTCCGGAAGAGCTTTATGGGGAGCTAAAAGAGTTTCGTGATATGAACGTTTTCAGTAATCAGGTTTCGTTTTATATGGATGAAGACGATCGTGAAATTCGTGTGTTTTGTGATCCGGGGCGTTACATTCGCCCGGTTCTTACCGTACAACCCGGAAACATCCTGACTCTTACCAAAAAAAATATCACGGAAAAGATGACTTGGTCTGATATGTTAGATCAAGATATTGTTCGATACATTGACAGCAACGAAGTAGAAAATAGTCTCATTGCAATGACACCTGACGATTTGATTAAGCATAGCAATCACGATTACGATTATTGCGAGATTCATCCGTCGGCGATGTTGGGCGTGTGTTCGGCCGTTATTCCTTACCCCGAACACAACCAGAGCCCTCGTCTCGTCTATCAAGCGAGCATGGTCAAACAAGCTCTCGGTGTGTATTCACTTGCCTTTCAACAACGCTTTGACACGGTAACTCACGTGATGCATTACCCTCAAAAACCAATGGTTTCAACTAAATTTGACGAAATGCTGAAATATGACGAGATGTTGACTGGGTGCAATCCAATTGTCGCTATCGCCACGTATGGCGGGTGGAATCAGGAAGACTCGGTGATGTTGAATCGTTCTGCGGTAGACAGAGGAATGTTTGTGCACACGTGTTATAAGACTCTTGTCGTGGAAGAGCATAAAAAGACAAATAACAGTTTTGAGAAGATCGAAGTTCCTCCCCCTTCGTCACAAAACAAAACAATGAACTATTCGAAGTTGGGACCGAATGGAATCGCGGTGAAGGGTGTTCCGGTCCAAAAGGGTGATATCATTATTGGCAAAACGCTGACAAAGGTTCAGAAAGATGAGGACGAGAAAACGGATTGCTCGTTGGCCGTAGGAAACGGCGAAGAAGGGATCGTCGACGAGATTTGGGAGGGACTGAACGAGGACGGATACAAGATGGTGAAAGTTCGAATTCGTCAGTTGCGTGTACCGGAGGTGGGTGACAAATTTGCGTCACGGTCTTCGCAAAAGGGTGTGTGTGGACTCATGTTGTCACAGGAAGATATGCCCTTTACGGAGTCCGGAATGACACCGGATATTATTATCAATCCGCATTGTTTTACAGCAGAAAATCAAGTTAGTCTTTTCAACGGTCTATCGCGAAAAATTGGAGATCTTCGTCAAGGTGAGGGCATTTGGACATATGATAACACAAAGAAGGGTTTGACATGTCGCCCGAATATGGGAATGGAGTGGAAAGGGTTTCGCAAAGTAGTCAAGCTGACCTTTCAAGACGGTCGCACGATTCGTTGTACACCCGACCATAAGTTTTTCACGACGGACCAGCGATGGGTAGAAGCAAAAGATTTGAATTTTGAACACGATCGTGTCGTGATGGGTCTTGAAGGTGTAGAAGATGTAAATTACGGTGACGAAAAGGGGTGGAAATTAGAAACAGAGAATTTTACGTTTTCGTGTGACACGAACGAAGGACGTGAGAAGGCAATGGCGTTTGTGCGAATTTTGGGACATGTATTAACGGACGGCTGCGTTCACCAGTCTAAACGTAATTTGGTCGAATTTTCGTGCCCTATCAATTTCGGTCATTCTATCGACGCTGAGATCTGCGTTCAAGATATCGAACTAATTACCGGTAAGAAGCCGAAAATTTGCACAAGCGGAGAAAACGGTATGGCATCGACATATGTTGTGTACCTGCCCTATGAGTTATGCCAGTCAATTGGTATGTTGGATGGAATCACGATTGGGCGCAAGACACGTCAGGATTCGGATTGGCCAACATTTGTCAAGGAGTGTCCCAAATCGATTCTTCGTGAGTTTTTGGCAAGTATGTTTGGCGGAGACGGTCACGCGCCTTATCTAAACAGAGGAAAACCGGTTGTAATTAAATTTTCAAAGTCAATTCACGAGTCGTTTAAAGTATCATTTGAAGAGAAGATGAAAAATTTATGCAGTCTATTGAACCAATTTGATGTGGAAGCCTGTATTGAACGAATCCGCGAGTTTCGAAATGATCGCGACGAATTGTTTTACTCGTATTATATCAATATCAAGAACAGCCTGAAATTCTCGCAAGTGATTGGATTTCGTTACTGTACAGAGAAAATGAGCCGCACGTGTCTCTACAAATCATATATGGAGTTTCAAGAAAGGGTTAAGAAACAATCGGAACGAATCCTATCTCTCGTTGACCATTATTCGGTTGATATGCCTGTTTATCGAGCGCTAGAAAAGGCGCGAGAGGAGTTATTGAAAACTGAGCCGGCCTTAAATGAGTATTATTCATTGTCAAGTATGAACCAAATAGGTAATCGAAGAAAGAAGAACCGTTCAACTGATGTCCTTCATCTCAGTTACAAGTATTTTCCAACATTTACGGAATATTTAAGTGACTTGGGTTGTCGTCAATGGTATTCAAAGACCGAATATATCACAACGCGGGAAAAACAAGTTTTACCCACATTTCATATGCGCCCGATCCGTATCGATGATGTTGGTGAAGATGACGTGTATTGTATCGGTGTAGAAGAATTTCACAATTTCCTCTGTAATGGTGGGGCAGTTTTGAATTGCATCCCTTCAAGAATGACAATGTCACAGATGATTGAAATGTTGTTAGGTAAGACGGGCGCGTTAGCCGGAAAGATCGGCGACTCAACTGCATTTACCAAGAGCAGTATTAATCCCGTCGAGTCGATTGCGAAGCAATTGTCCGAGTTTGGTTTCGAACGGTACGGAAGCGAGCGGATGATTTCAGGGTACACAGGAGAGATGATGCAAGCCGAGATTTTCATTGGCACGGCCTACTACCAGCGTTTGAAGCATTTAGTTAAAGATAAATTACATTCGCGCGCCCGGGGAAATGTGACAATGATGCATCACCAACCGAGCGAAGGCCGTTCAAAAGACGGTGGTTTGAGAACGGGTGAAATGGAACGCGACGCGTTGATTGCGCACGGTGGTAGCGCGTTTATCCAGGAGACGTTTTTTGACATGAGTGACGTGTACCAGGTAAATGTATGTGATCATTGTGGCGGTATGGTATCGGCTGCTAAGGAGTGTCGCACGTGTAGGACTGGGGATATTGCAAAGACGAATATCCCGTATTGTGCGAAGTTGTTGTTACAAGAGTTACAGGCCCTGGGAGTGAGCATCAAGATTAAAACGGTATAATGTATAATAATAAACATATATTTTACACCTTTTATGGGTATAAAATAACTCGTTTCAAGGACCATATAATGTAAAATTGAATTTATTAGAATATTTAGAATATTGAATATAATAATAATAATCAAATATGGGTCTTGATATGTACTTAACCGCTGTTTTGAGTGTTTCTCCGTCAAAACTAGATGAGTTGAAAACAATTTTTCCAGAAGTAGAGAGTATTGAGACAGTCAGTACAACGATTGGCTATTGGCGTAAAGCAGGTGCGATTCATTCATGGTTTGTTGAAAATGTTCAATATGGAAATGATGACTGTCGTTTATATAATGTTAATGAAGATGAAATCAAATCTCTTTTTGAGATTATTAATAATATAATAGAGAAAAAACAAAAGCCGGAAGAGGTTTTACCTTATGAAGAGGAGGATTACGAATGTTATTTTGAAAATTTGGTTCACACAAAGAAGATTTTGGAGACTGCGTTGAAACTGGCTGAATCTGGATGGAGATTTAAGTATCAATCGTCATGGTAGAAAAGTAATTTAAAATCGGTTTTTAAATTACCCAGTTACTTTCTCGCACTTTTTACTTTTCTTTTGCTCTTTTTAGAACTCTTTTTCAAACTCTTTTTCCATTTTCTGTTACTCTTTTTCAAGACCTTTTTCTTGCTCTTTTTAGGACTCTTATCACGTTTTGATCTAAAACTAAAATAAGCTTGAACATCATCGGTGATGATATCACCCCATGCTACAAATTTGATTGTACAATATTTTAGTAGAGTTCTGTTCATATCTTTAATAAAAAGATCGATAAGATCTTTTACATCTTTATTATAATCGAATGAACGTTGTTCCGCACCTTTTGTGTGTGTAACATTTTCCCAAAACAGTTTGTTGTAATGCTCATACATATTATTAAACAAGTAAGCAATATCTTGAATATCGTCGCAAACAACCTGTCTATCGTTTTTATAAATAAACCATATGCCCCAAAAAGTTGCGATGATACTCATTTTTCGTTTTTGAACAATACTTTGGATATCTGCATATGATGGGTACGATTTTGCCGACATAGGATGGGTGTGAAAGAACTCGTCTCTTTTGTTTTTGAATTTGCACGAGTGCTCTTCGCCGTCTAGTATATCATCTATTAAGTAATAAGATGATTCATAGTTAACTAAATTCCCGCAATGTTCTATTTGAGATTTTTTTACCAAATCACATAATTTACTAACAAATTCTTTTTCCATAACAAATTGTGCCATTTATATTTTAATATTTTATAATATGTTAATTTTTCATGGTTGTGTATTGTATGTATTGTGTGTGTATTGAGTGTGTGAGCCTATTATAGACTTAAAAATATAAACGCTAAGTAAAAAACGTAATATGATGCCCATTTTTATGTACCGTTGGATTGGGTGTGCATATAGCGTCAATGACCCATTCCATTGCATTTCGTTTCGTCTCGAAACCATTAGCGACTCCTTAGAAAACGCCCGTACACAACTCAAACAATTTGAAGATTTAAGTCAAATCAATGTTCCACATAACCTTGTTGCATCCTTCCATCCGGAAGGGGTAAAAATGCCTCTTTTTGACTATCTTGAATCTGTAGAACCGGATATCGTACCGATTCGTTTATCTTCTCTCCATGTTTATTAATATAATCTAAAAATATTGGTCGCAATAAATGTCTCACCTTCATATCACGTCGGCCATTGCATACTATATTACAGTCGATACCATTGAATTGGTATTTCCGTTTGAAATACAGAATTGTAAACCCGGCGATATTGCAAAATTAATTACACATCCTCCCCATAAACGGCCAGTTGAAAGGGTATGTGAAATTTTGTATGTAGAGGATAATACCATACTCGTGAAAAATTGGGGCGAAATAGACGATACGTTTGAAACGATTGTATTATACGAAACATACGAAACATACGAGGCGTATGAAAATGCAAAAACATGACAAAAATAATTTATATAATAAATATGAATTCTATTATCGAAAAAGTATACAGACTAATTTTAGAATGTCCACCGCGTGCCTCCGCAAAAGGCTTTCGCGCGTGCATTACATCTCACGTCGATCGTGTCGTAAAAGAATCAATGGAGTTGGTAGCGTCTGGGCGACTGGCTGTAACCGATTTGAAGCGTGAGATTCGCCAAAAAGTACAAGACTCATTATTACATTGTTCGTCCTCACTAAATGATAAAGATGTATTACAAATCTCAACATGCATTCAAACAAAGGTCAACCAATTGATTTCACTCGCTGTTGATATCATGATCGAACTAGTCAAGCCATATAAGATGCGTGCACGTTCGAAAAGTCCAAGACGTTTGAAGAGTCCCCGGCGTTCGAAATAAAACTTATAAATATTTAAATAAAATATTTATTTTAAAGTTTTTAGAGTTTCGTGGTATCAATCACACCCCATGGCGTCGAAATAAAACGTGGGACAGAAATTAGTTTTTTGCTTTTCAGGTTATTAGCACATTCAGTATTTGAAAACATACAATTTTCTAATGATGGCTTCCACGAAAGATGCCATGACGAGAGTTTGGAATATGGACCACCGTATCCACCCAACGCCCAATTGGCTTGTTTGTAATTCACATCAGCTAAACTGCCATTTGGTAATTTAAAGTTTGCGGCGGAAGCAGAAGGTCCGTTTTCACCGCAAATACCCATCATACTTCCCTGATAACTTCCAGGGACAGTTACCGAAACTGCACCTGGCCCTCCGACGACAATGAATCCATCTCTGGCAAAAGATCCATGGAAGACTTGACCGGCGTAGCGAACCATGACATCGCGGACATAAGATGGTTCTCCTGGTTTTGTCGCACCATCTTGTTTAACCTGGACTTCAAACAAGCCATCGTTTGTCTTGGCAAATGTAAAGATCGATGGTTCTTGGATGTGAAAATATTCGCCGTTGAAATTCGTAAAGTGGGGGTCACCGTTTGCCGTGCAAGTTCGCGATGGACCCGATATCATGATTTTACGAAACACTGGTGCGGCGGCTACGGCCTCTTTCGGTCTAGGCGGTGGTGGTGCTACTCTACGTGGTGTCGTTGCGACTATGGCCGCTTTCGGTTTTGGCGGTGGAACAACCTTACGAGCTGATGAGACAGCTATTGATACTTTACGTGACGTTGGCACAATTATCTTGCTTTTGGAGTTATCATCATCTTTTTTTTTTACTATTTTTACTATTTTTACTATTTTTACTATACTAGCTTTTGGAACAACTGCCTTACTAACTACTTTACGAGCGATTGGTACAACTACCTTGGTGTTGTCATCATCATCTTTTTTTTTTACTATTTTTACTATTTTTACTATTTTTACTATACTAGCTTTTGGAACAACTGCCTTACTAACTACTTTACGAGCGGTTGGCGCAACTACCTTACGAGTCGGTACGACCGCCTTACGTTTAGGTACATCATCGTCGTCAAGTTTTTTCACGACTACCTTACGAGCGGTTGGTACTACCTTACGTGACGTTGGTACAACCGTCTTACGTTTGGGGACATCGTCTTCAAGTTTTTTCACGACTACCTTACGAGCGGTTGGTACTACCTTACGTGACGTTGGCGCAACCGTCTTACGTTTGGGGACATCGTCGTCATCAAGTTTTTTCACGACTACCTTACGAGCGGTTGGTACTACCTTACGTGACGTTGGCGCAACCGTCTTACGTTTGGGGACATCGTCGTCATCAAGTTTTTTCACGACTACCTTACGAGCGGTTGGTACTACCTTGCGCAATGTTGGCGCAACTACCTTACGAGTCGTTGGTACGACCGCCTTACTGACTTTTGGTGCTACCTTACGAGTCGTTGGTGATGGTCTAAATCTGCTCATTTTAAGTTGTCTAATCATCTCACGTGCTTTTTGGGCAACAAGAGCAGATTGACGAGTACGCTGAATAGCAGCACGAATAATATCTAGTTCACGCTTCTTATTACCGGAATGGAGAAAACGCATATCTTGCATACATCCTTTCAGTGAATTACCTTCGGCGCCCATATCACGGCAAATTTTGTAAGCACGTTTACCTTCTTTGGTCGATGAATATTTCATCTGTTTAAGGCGGAATAGATCGATTTTTGCCTTGACAACCTTTTGTTGAACACGTCTCTTTTGATGAATAACAGTTTTCAAATCTTGTGAAAGTTTCTTAAATTGGCTGTATGATGTCACTTTTTTAAGTTTTTCTGCAATTTTAGAGGTTTTCTTAGCAAGAAACACATTCTTCTTTGTGAGCATTACCAATTTATGCTTGACAGCATTCACTTTCTTGGTAATTATCATCAATTTCGCTTTTTGAGAAATCTTAACATCCTTGACAACCTTAACATTAACAATTTTTTCATCCTCTTCATCATCCTCGTCATCTTCGTCCTCGTCATCCTCGTCGTCCTCGTCGTCGTCGTCGTCCTCATCATCCTCATCATCCCCGTCGTCGTCATCATCTACGACTTTACCATCTTCTTTCTTATCATCTTCATCTTCGTCCTGTACCTTCTTAGTCTTTGGTTTATCAGTCTTAGGAATATTAAGTTTTTCATCACGTCGAATGAGGCGATTGACGACAGTAAGACGTTGCTGCCCTTTTACAGCCTTTTTCATAGCCTTTTGGGCGGAAACAAGTTTTTCCATCGAGATTTTACGTTTGTCCTTTGGTTGTTTCTTAGCAACCGATACCATATCATTGATCATTTTCTTCTTAGCCTTGATAGTCTTTACCTCGGCAAGTTTTGAGACGAGACGCTCGGCCGTCTTAATCGACTTTCTGATGGTAGCCTTGATTTCATCGCGGCGGATAAGACGAGTCACGACGGTAAGACGCTTCTTCTCGGTCACTGCCTTCTTAACAGCTTTTTGCGCATCCACAAGATTTTCCAACGGAATTTCGCGTTCATCCTTCGGTTGTTTCTTGGTTTCCTCGATCAAACGCTTAATCATTTCTTTCTTAGCCTTGACAGTCTTAACTTCGGCGAGTTTTGGAACAAGACGCTCAGCCTTCTTAATCGTATTTTTGAGCGTTTTCTTTACTTCGTCGCGTTGAATAAGATGGGAAACGACGCGAAGACGCTTGCGCTCAACGGATGCCTTCTTGACCTCTTTTTGGGCTTTTACAAGTTTTTCCATCGAGATTTTACGTTCGTCTTTTGTTTGTTTCTTTGCCACCGATACCATATCATTGATCATTTCCTTCTTAGCCTTGATAGTCTTAACTGTACCGAGTTTCGGGACGAGACTCTTGGCCGTCTTAATTGCTTTTCTGATGGCAGCTTTGACCTCATCACGACGGATAAGATGGGCGACGACGCGAAGACGCTTGCGCTCAACGGATGCCTTCTTGACCTCTTTTTGGGCAACCGCGAGCTTTTTCAACGAAATTTTGCGTTCCGACTTACGTTGTTTCTTGGTAACCTCGATCAAACGTTTGATCATTTGTTTCTTAGCCCTAACGGTCTTGGCCAAAGCGAGTTTTGGTACGAGACGCTCAGCGGTCTTAATTGCTTTTCTGATGGCGGATTTGACCTCGTCACGGCGGATAAGATGGGCGACAACACGAAGACGCTTCTTATCCACTACCACCTTCTTCATCATCTTTTTGACCGCTAGAAGTTTTTTCATTGAAAACTTTCGCTCCGTCTTTGGCTGTTTCTTGGTTTCCGTGATCAAACGCTTAATCATTTTCATCTTATCACCAACGGTCTTAACCTTTGCAAGTTCCGGAATGAGACGACCGGCTTTTTTAAGAGCCTTTCTGATAGAAGCCTTGACCTCATCACGGCGTATAAGATGGGCGACGACGGGAAGGCGTTTTTTTGCACTCATGGCCTTCTTAATCGTCTTTTTGGCCATCATAAGTTTCGATAAGGAAATTTTACGTTCAGCCTTTGGTTGCTTCTTAGCCTCCCAGATCATACGCTTGATCATTTTCATCTTATGTTTAAGAGTCTTAGCCCTAACGAGTTCCGGTACGAGACGCTCAGCCTTTTTAAGAGTCTTTCGGATCGAAGCCTTGACCTCATCTCGGCGGATAAGATGTTTGATAACACGAAGACGCTTCTGTTCTGCAAACGCCTTCTTAATCAACTTCTTAATTGACATTTTGATGTTATCACGGCGAATCGTACGAACAATGACATCGAGACGTTTTTGAATATGCACCGCCTTTTTCATGGCTTTTTGGGCAACAACAAGTTTTGAGCGTTTGTCACCAGAAGCCTTTGAAACCAAACGATTAATCATTTCCATCTTATCCTTAACGGTCGTAACCTTAGCGAGTTCTGGCACCAGAAGTTGAGCTTTGTTAACCGCCATTTTAATTGTCTTTTTAATTTTCTTAATATTTCGTTCACGCATAACCTTCTTGATGATCTTTTGAACTTTCAAGAGCTTCGCAAGTTTTTTATTGTTAGAATTCTTAGCCGTCAAAACCATACGTTGAATCATTCTGGCTTTATCTTTCAATGTCTTGGCATCAGCTAATTCGGGAACGAGTTTCACGATAGATTTTTTAAATGATTTTTTGGCGTTAGAATTACGCGAAACGGGGCTCATAAGGGCCTTGGCCTTGTCACTCTTGGCCTTTGGAAATGAGAAATCCGTATCTTCATCATGTAGGAGATAGTGTTCGTACAGAGGGGTCGTGTACTTGTAGAACTTGTTGGACATCGTTTGGGCATTGACGATGTCTTTTTCGTTGCGTTGGATCATATCGCGAAAACAAGGCATATAATCCCTGTCATTCACCACCGTGATGCGGTGGTGATCGTAAGCGGTTGTCACTCCTACCACTTCGTGCGACGGCAATGCGTAAACCTTGCGATTTCCACAAACTGCCGAAATTGTCGAATACACTTTAAGAAGTGAACACAACATTTTTTATTATAGGATCTTTTTTTAAAACATCGATTTTTTATGTTCTTACATTCGTTACATTTCCTTACATTTCTTGCATTTCATTTACGGATATCAAATTATAGCCCTTTCGGGTTATAATTTATTCTTCTTCGTCATTCAACTTCGTCGTTTTCTTCGTCTATTCGATGAATAGGATGAACCAAAATAACAGGGGAACGCTGACATTTTTGTTCATGGCGAACTTTTTGTTTTGCGATATACAATTCTTTATAAAATTTATGTTTGAGTAGAACTTGTTTCAGCAAATGGGGCACGTAAGGACATGATAAAATATATGAATAAGATGTCATTCTTTCATGCATACTGAACATTACACGCGATTTAATATTAAACATCATTTTTATTTATCATTTACTATGCTTTCACACATATTCAAGTTTCGCCGCGACGACAACCGGATTGTCACGACGCAATTGCTCTTTGTGAATTTGGTGGTAATTTACACGACATTGATGAACATCCGTTGGAAGACATGCCGTACATAACATTTTCAAATCACATTTACATTCGAAATGGATCATATTAACCTTTTTGCCGCAATATTCGCATCTCTTAGATTTCTTGGCATACATCTTTTCGGTAGTTTTTACATCCGACATCTTTTATTTTATCATTTTTATAAAAACGATAAATTGTGTATATAACATTCACATATATCATTCAACATTCACATATTCACATATATTATGCAACGAATTCAGGAAATCACCGGATATCCGCTTGACAAGACTCAACGTCTGGCGCTCCAATCGATCGTTGACGGTAAAGACCTCTTGGCAACCCTTCCTACCGGCTCCGGGAAAACAGTCATTGCACTCACCGCCATCATTCTCAACGCCTTTGATAAAGGCCATCGCGCCATTTTAACGACACCCGTCAAAGCCCTAAGCAACCAAAAATACGCGGAATTTTCGAAATGGTTTGGTGATATGTTCCCCAAACGAATCACTCTTCTTACTGGTGATATCCAGGCCCGTGCAACACCTCCTGGCGGAGACGGCGGTCCAGAATTACTAATTATGACAAGTGAGATTTTGGCCAATAAATTAGACTCGTTTCAAAGAACAAACGAGATTGACCCCGATTTGGTGAATGTCAGCGTTCTTGTGATCGACGAAGCCCACTACATTAATGACACGGAACGCGGCCACGTTTGGGAACGCACCGTCATGTATCTTCCGAACACCATCCAAATCGTCGCACTTTCCGCTACTCTATCCGACCCCCACCGATTTCAAGAATGGCTGTCACGACGACGCCCAACAGACCTGGTTCAACGGCATGATCGACACGTACCGCTTCATTTCGGGTTTTACGACAAATCGTTTGTCGAGTTGTATTCTACCCGTAACGAACACAAAATCCTAGATTCAAGTCTTTATAAAAAACTCCTTCCGCAACAAGGAACATTCGCGCAAGCCATCACTAAGATTGTCACCATCTTAGAAAAAGATCAAAAATTGCCGGCAATCGTCTTTTCGATGAGTAAGGTAAAGTGCGAGGAGGCGGCAAATTGTCTAACGCGAAATTTTTTGTATGGACCTCCGCCTAAAATGGAGAAAGGTGATGATCCGCTCGCATTTGGCGAAATCCAATCTGAGCATCAATTCACCGTAACATCGATCCGCCGGCGACAGGACGATTTATTCCAACAATATCTCCACCCGTACAAGGCGATGCTATCTACGCTACCAGGGTTTGAAGCGTTCAAGACTCTACTCGATAAAGGCATCGCGTATCATCATGCAGGTATGATTCCTATTCTACGGGAATACGTTGAAATCCTATTTGCCGAAAAGTTACTAAAAGTCGTTTTTGCGACAGAAACGCTCGCCATTGGAATCAATATGCCAGCAAAATGCGTTGTTTTCACATCACTGGAAAAACCGGGTGGCAAATCCGGTGAGATGGTGTCACTACGCCCTGAACAATTCATGCAAATGAGTGGCCGAGCTGGGCGGCGTGGTATGGACGAGAAAGGATTTGTCATCTACTACCCCATTCGAACATGTTTGACAGAAGCAGAATTTCGACACCTTTTGTTTGGTAAGATGCCTTCGGCACAGTCACAGTTGACCATTTCGCCTCTGTTTGTATTGAAGCATCTACAATCACAATCATCACAATCAAATGAGACAAACGTCCTGGAAAAGACGCTTCTTCACCACCAACATCAGCGATATATTAAGACGCTGCAAGCAGAATTAGATAAACTACCAACGGTTCCACAAGAACTTATCGAGAAGGTAGAAAAATACGAATCCGTAAAAGATAGAATGAACGGCATGTTTCGTCTCACACAGTCGCAACGAAAAGAGTGTGAACGCGAAATTACAGCGCTTGCATTGGACGAGACTACCATTAAACATGTGACCAATCGCGTCAAGCTTGAAAAGGAAATCAGGCAACAAGAGAACGCCTTGTCAAACGACTGGAAAACGTCTATTGATTGGCTTCACGAACATGGGTATATTGAAAGCGACGAAAATCGTCTCACGCTGATTGGTAAGATATCATCTGGACTATCAGATGGTCTACCACTGGCTCGCGGTGTGATGATCGAGCGGATGAAAGACGCGTCATTTGAGAAATTTACAGGATGGTTGGGGTGTTTCACAGAGTCGATTCGGGTGTCCCACGAAGCGGTAATTGACCAGGAGACATTGGATGAGATGAACCCAATTTTGGATGAAATTCAACAAACAACCAATGCATATCGTTACGAGAATGACGAAACGCTTAACGATGACCAATACAACACCGGATTGTTGCTTTATTTGTGGGCGACACATAAAGATATGAACCAGATTTACGGGTATATAGGGTCGGGTCAATTGGGCACGTTTATCAAAGCTGTATTGCGTGTAATTAGCTATATGGAAGAGATCAAGAAAGTGCTACTGGGTCTGCAATATTACGAGCTTTACAATCGTCTGGATCATCACCAAGATCGTTTGATGGACGGCCTGGTGACAAACCGGTCGTTGTACGTGGGGTAGGATGGGATAGAATAGGATTAGATTTCATTTTTTCACAGAAAATGAAATTATGCATCAATTTTTTGATTGTGTTGACGAACTTCTTTCGATAAATTCAATGTAAATTCGAACTCCTGACATCTTGAACCATCTTTATTCGGTTTTGCACAAACTAGTTCGTACGCATTTGTAGATAGAAGAAGATTTACGATATTCTCCACATGAAAATCACCAAAATAACCAAATGAAAGAGATGACCTAATCCCTCCCGTTGGCTGTTTCCAGATTCGGGCAATTGTATAAATGTCAAGAAGAGCAAGTCCAAAGTCTCTAATCAATGAAAAATTATCAAAGAATTTAGGTTCAAATTTAGGATTTTTAGGATTATCTATAAAAGACGGTAAATTTGTGATCATTTCTCTCATTGTTTTTTTTGTGATTTTATTTTCTACGTATTGTTGATTTTTTTGTGCGTTGAATTCGATCGAGCGTTTATAAAAATCAGCCCATTCTTCAATTTGGCGAAATGGTTCATAGCTTTGTTTTTGAATTTGTTTATAAATGAGACTATTTTCTTTTGTACATAATTGAAAAAAGGCCTTCGTAAAATTCTCAAAATTGAGAGTGGTATTTTCATTACCTTCGCATAGTGATAATAAAAGTCTTTGAAAATCTTGGATACTCTTAAATATTCTACTTTCATCAAAAAATTTTTTAGTAAGGGTTTTTACTGCTTCAATTTCTTCTGTATTATTTGCAAACACCAATGCACTCAAATATTTAAAAAGAATCTCATCAAATTGAAATTCTATATACTTTTTTCTTTCATATTCTTTTTTGAGTGTATCATTATTCATAAGATTCTCAACAAACGTATCTTCACCGTAGTATATATATTTTTCATCTTTATTTTCATCTTTATACACATACACCGACGTAGAACCAGACTGTCTTGCATCTCCTGCTTGCCATCTTATGTTTTTGGTCGGACATTTGTATTTTTCGGTTCCTCGAAGATCACGATGATAACATGAAACCATTTCACCAGTTGTCAAGTGGGCCATCACACCTCCTTTAAAACCTTTATTTGTTCCGGCCAAAAAAGTTTCTGTATAAAAATCAACTGGATGTTGAGGATCGGCCAATCTATCTAATTTTTTCAAAAATTCATAGTCCGACAACATATAACAACATCCGTTCTTCCTATCAATTGAGCATGCACATCTATCACACGTTTTTTCAATACTACGATGCATATCTCCAAACAAGACAATCAATGGGAAATACTTTCCGTTGCCATCTTGGTATACGTTTTTTGTAGGGCGAAGATAATAAAAAGAAATGGGCCCTGATAAAGATGTAATTCCAGGTTTACCAAAAATCACATCGCCTGGTTCTGTCGTTCCGTCATCCTCTTGTCGCGGGAAAATAGTTTTAGAAATGTTCTTAACAGGCTTAGGTATATATTCAGGTATAAAATCTGTTTGTTTTTTGGTAGCCGATTGTTTTTTGACGACTGATCGTTTTTTGGTGGCCGATTGTGTTTTGGCGACTGATCGTTTTTTGGCGACTGTTTTTTTGACAACTGATCGTTTTTTGGCGATCGTTCGTTTTTTAGTGGTCGGTCGTTTAGGCATTTATTTAAGAAAAAACTAAATATTTTTGAGAGTTTCCATGCCAGTACGGCTCAATACGTCTAATGCTTTGGTAATGTATTCATCGGAAATAAGTATCAAATTGAACGCGTATGTATTGATATAAAGTAATGGTATGTTATGTTTAACAAAAATACCGGAAATGTGATGGACAATACCGATATGGTCGATTCCGGGAACATCTTCGTGAATGTTTATGATATTGTATTCGCGGCGATCGTATGTATTACAGTTTTCCATAAATGCAGTGTCATCCGCCCCTACGTATTTATAAAGGGTAATCTCGTCTTCTAAAAACGTTTGACACATAATGTTTTCCGTCTTGATAAATAAACGGTAATGTCGTTCGTACTCTTCGCGTGAAAACTTATAAATTCGTATTTTTTTCGGTAAAAGAGACGTTGAAAACATTTTATATCTTATAATCTTATAAAATATAATTTTGATTTTATGCAGACTTCTTGGTCGATTTCTTGGCGGACTTCTTACCAGACTTCTTGGACTTTGACTTCTTGGCGGACTTCTTAGCCGATTTCTTGGCGGACTTCTTAGCCGATTTCTTGGCGGATTTCTTGGCTGACTTCTTCGACTTCTTCTTACCAAATCCGTAACCTTTGTCATGGCCTTTTTGTGCAGCTAACGCTTTCTCGGCAGCTTGTGCCGATACTTGTTGTAACATCATTCGGTTTGGTGAACCGCGTGCATTTATACTTCTTCTTATGTGTGAGGATAGACCTTTTCGCGCGGCAGCATCTCTTACATGTTTTGGTAGTGATGATGACATTTTTATTATTATAAAATAAAAATTTTTAATAGTTGCAATGACGTTTGGAAACCATACCTCTCTATATTCGCGTGAATGACATACAAAAATGGAGACTCCACTCATTTCGATTTGCGTCTATCTATGTGACGAAAATTAGAAACCTTATCAATTTCCATGTTATGTCGTTTCACCTCCTCGGTAAGGTCTAACGAAAAATCAAACACGCGACACCTATTGAATTTGTAAAAATTGTCATCAACCCTAATAAAACTATCATTTACGTGTACTTCTTCATAATCCATTTTTGTTTTTAGTATATGAATTATGTTTTTGACATGTGCATCACCAAAAAATCCAAACATAAGAGACGCTCGTTTCCCATTATCCGGTTGTTTCAACAGCCGAGAAAGTGTATATATATCTAATAAAGGCGCTGCTAAATGTACACAAGAGCCAGCAATACTATCATCAATTTTTTTAATTTTTTTAATAGTTTCTAATCCTTTAATATTATCAACCAATTTAACTAAATCATTTTGTTTAATCATTTTTTTTTCTATATTATAGTCTAGTATTGAAGCATAAATATCGGCCCAAAATGACATCTTTTTAAATTTCGGCTGTGTCTGTTTCATAACTTGTTTATAAATAACACTGTTTTCCCCTTGTTTCTCAAACTCCGAGAATAATGCACGTGCAAATTTTTTAGTATCACCATTTTTAAATAAATTCGAGTCTATAAAAGACCCCAAAACTCCAACTGTTTTCCACGATGTTGTTAATAAAAAATGATCTAATGCACCTAAACCATCTAAACCTAAACCATCTAGGTATTGGTTTATCATTATAATCTGCGAAAATATAACTTCAACTGGAATGGGGTTCTTTAACACACTAAAATCAACTCCATATTTTTTTGATATATTTTCAGTGTATTCAGAGAAATTTCTGATATCTACCGCGTGCCATCTAATCCGTTCCGTTGGACAATATTTTTTGTAGACGGGCGTTCCTCTTTGCATTCTTTGATAACAAACACGCATATCTCCGGCTGCTATATCAATCATATACCCTGCGTTATCATCTCCCTTTTCACCTCTTCCGGATAGTGTAGTTTCAACATGAAAATCCACTGGATGCTTGTCATCGGCAAGAGTATCAAGGAGACGGAGGAAAGAAGGATCGGTGATTGTTTGGCAACAAGACCCACGTTTACAAACGCAGTTGGTACATGAAACTTCGTGACCCGTATGAACATCTCCAAACAAAACAATAAGAGGAAAATAAGGAGCTTCTTTACTGTCGTAAATTTTTTGTTTTGGGCGTAAAAAGCTAAAACTTATTGGACCGCTAATTGAATTAATGATCTTATTTCCAATACGTATACCTTTTTCGAGTTTTACATTTGGGGTTTTATCGATATTCTTAGGCCTTGTCTCTCTGTTCTTAGGAGAGGTTTTTGGTCTCTTCTTAGGTGATTTTCTGGCTGTCTTAGCCGGTCTCTTAGGCGATTTTGTTGGTCTCTTCTTAGGTGAGGTTTTTGGTATATTGGGTGATTTTCTGGTTGTCTTAGTTGAGGATTTGATAGGTCTCTTAGGAGATTTAGTTGGTTTCTTCATATTTATTATTTATAATAATAAAAATAAAAATAAAAAACGCTGAAACGGCTGTTTTATCGAAGGTAGACTGTCCATCGACTATTTCACAGAAACCGTAGATGACTGTATTTCGTTTTTTAGCTAATTTAGATTTTATAAAAAGTTGCAATATGCATATTGCATATAAATATTTAAAGGTATTCTTAATAATAAATGGCAACTGAAAACGAAAAATACATATGCGAATATTGTAATTTAGAATTCAAAACAAAATACAATCTGAAAAGCCATATTGAACGTAGCAAAAAATGCATCACAGAAAGAGGCGGTGAAATAAAATCTGAATTTATGTGCCCCAAATGTGATTATTTGTCGATGTTTAAAGCCGACTTGGCACGTCATGTTGGTTTATGCCGAAAAAAACCAATACAAAACAACACAATTGAGTACTTGACCGAACGAAATAAAGATCTTCTCGACCAATTGGCTGAAAAAACAAAACAATTAGCAGAAAAAACGAAGCAGTTAGAAGATAAAGACGATATTATCAAAGAATGTCTTTCTATTATAAAAAAATCTAAAATATCACCGGAATCACCGGATCTAATTAAAATTGAGCAACGTTCACGTTCTTTTATACGTGAGCAATACCCTGGTAAAAATTTTATCTATATCTTAACTACGCCTAGTAACCTTGAAAAACGGACATATATTTTTGGTAAAACTGTTAATCTTACCCATCGTCTTGGTAATTATAATAAGTCGGAAGAACACACAGTCGTTTACTATAAAGAATGTAAAAACGAACATATCATGAATATATCTGAAACGGCCATCTTCTCGAAACTCGACTCTCACAGAGCTATGAAAAACAGAGAGCGATTCATCCTACCCGACGACAAGTCCATCGACTATTTCACACAAATCGTAGATGATTGTATTTCGTTTTTTAGCTAATTTAGATTTATATCTAAAAAGTGCAAAACATGATTTGTATTTTATAATACAAATAAACTTACGAAACAGTCGTTTTACCGCAAATATTACGTATGATATCATGAAAAAAGTCATTTTTATTGCCATTAAACATCTTAAATACTTGAATGTCTTGATCAGAAAATTTACCGGCTACTTCCATAAAATACGATAATTGAGTCGGATCTTTTGCGGTCTTAAACTTGTCTGTTAACTCATTTGTATATTGAACCGTTAGCTCACGGTTCCGCTCCTTGATACTCTTAAAAAGAAGATCAGATAATGTTGTCATTTCAGGATCAACCACGATTTCGCCATTTTCGTTTTTATATTTTATTTTTCTACGTGCATAGTCAGTACATACAATACGTTCTTTCAATGGATATTCGAGAAAATACTCGCTATACCCAATTGCACCTTTCTTTATATGTTCAAGTGTCAAATTTTTAACTTGGTCTTTAATATGATCTTCCGATATGATTTGAAGGTTATTCACGATATTAGTGGTGTTATTTGTATTGTTTGTGATCGTAGTGGGCTTCGCGTTAGCGATCGCTTTCTCCGCCAATTCCTTGATCGTTTTGTCTTTTTCGGCGATTTGTGTTCTTAATTGCGCAATTTCGTTTTCATATTTTTCTTTTACAATATTAATTTGAAAATCGAAACACGTCACTTGATGTTGGATTAACCAGCTATTTGTCGCAAAAGATTTTTCACATCCACCTGTACATTTATATTTCTCTGTTGTTTTACCTTGTAACGATAAACAGTATTTTGCATTCTTTAAGTGGTGTGTCAAGCTTCTGATTGAAATAAAATTTGATTTGCAATGTTGACATATAAATGATTCGATTTCTTGATTCATTTATATAATTTATATAATGTAAAAATATTTAAATCAGCATTTTTTTCTTACTGATTTAAATATTTTTACATTTTTACATAATTGAATTAATAGAAACAGCCAAAAAATTTATATCTTTATAAAATTTTTAGATCCAACACACACACATTTTATAAAAGAAATTGATATTTTTAAAAGGGTGAATTCCTGACTATATTTATTTATGTCAGTAATAAATCAGTGATGTCATTACTGATTTATTACTGACACCATTTTAGTAATAAATCAGTAATGTACAGCACTGATTTATTACTGATTTATTATTGATTTATAAATTCGACCTTCAAATCAACGTGCAAATATAGCCTTTATTTTATAATAAAATGTGTGTGTGTTGGGGTCGCACGCGTGACGCTAATTTTGGATTTATTTTTTCTAAATTAGATTTGTAAAAATTTAGAAAAATTATATTACAAAGAATAATTTTTAGAAGTTATTATACAATTGTTACGCTTTTTGCGTAAAATTATTTTACGATTTTTTAAATAATTTTGTATTAAATAAAATGGAATTATCGTCAAACGAAGAACATACATGTTCTTACTGTAATAAAACATTTAAGTCAAAATACACACTGAAAAGTCATGTTGATCGCAGTAAGAAATGTATTATAAAAAGAGGAGATCAAATTGAATCTAAATTTGTTTGTCAGTTTTGCAATCATATTGGTATGACAAAAAATGACCTTATCCGACATTCATATAAATGTCAGAAGAAACGTCCGTATGATGTAAAGGACGAAAAGATCTTATCACTATCAACTCGTGTAAACGATCTACTCCAACAACTCGTAGAAAAAACTGCCCAATTAGATGAAAAAGATCATATTATCAAAGATTGTCTGCAAATTATCAAAGAGTCGAAAGTTTCAGAAGAGAAAGTGAAAAGTATTGAGCGACGAATTAGACCTACGCGAGATAAATTTCCAGGTAAGAATTTTGTGTATATTCTTACAACACCTGCACAGCAAGAAAAGAGAGTGTACATTTTTGGGAAAACTGTTAATTTAACGAATCGTTTGAGTACGTATAACAAAACTGAGGAACATATCGTTGTGTATTATAAGGAGTGTAAGACTGAGTCAATAATGAACGGGGCCGAGACGGCAATGTTTTCTAAATTGGAAGGGTGTCGAGCGATGAAGAACAGGGAGCGTTTTATTCTACCAGAGGGTGAAGATATCGGTTATTTTACTAAGGTAGTAGATGATTGTGTTGCGTTTTTTAGCTAATTTTATGATAATTTTATGATAATTTTATGAAATTTGTCATAATTTGTCATAAAATTTTGCGCAATATTTCAATGATATTTTTTGACATAGTGAAGCTGGCAGCAAATGTGGCCATCGTTAACCATTTTCAAAACGGTTTCCTCTTCTTGGCATCCAATGCATTTTACTCCCTTCAAATTGTGTTTTTCTTTCCATTCCTTCCATTCTTTCCAGTCTTTTCCGGTTTTTTCTAGCCCTCTTTCGATAAATATGATCCCGCAACGAACACATTTCGTTTGATTGGCGGACATCGACTCGATATACTTAATCTTTTTCCATTCATCTAGATCATCTTTTTGTTTGGTCGTAACGCCCGTGCAAGATTTTTGCTGGTGTTGTTGAACCAATAGAGGAGATGGGAAAATGGAGTCACAGTGGTCACATAAATATTCTGTGATTCGGGGGTATCGATTCATATCATATATTTCCTAATATATAAGAAAATAGAATATCATTTTTTTGAATAAGGATATATATCGTGTATAAACATATAATAAACATATAATAAAATAATAAAATGCCTACTAAAATGGATTCATATCTTGAGCTTCAAGAAAAAGGGCTTCGTATCACACCCGTTATTATATGGTTTGAAAAAGTAGATGATATAACCGAGGTCTACGTCTTTATGAATGGCGGTGAAGTTCGGTATAACATTGACGATAGTGAGATACATAATATCCATACTATTTTGCCGTATGAGATGACGGTTACTGCTCGTATGCAATGGATGAAGTTGTCGAGCGAGGACGAATATGAGATTTATATGGAAAGTATAAAGAATATTCTAAAAGATTGTATTCATCGTGAATACCAAACGTTTATGCAGCCAACGTCATTTAATGATACGTGTTCAATGGAGCCTATTCCGGTTTATACGCGACATTTTTTTGAACAATTTTCATTAAAAGCGACGTATGATCCTACGCACACAGAAGAATGTCGAATGAATTATGTGTGGCGTGGAACTAATTTTCCTACGCTTCAACATGTATTGAGGGCGATCGCAATGGACTACGAGATTATAAAATTGATCACGAGAGATAATTATGAATCATAATTTATTCTTCGGATATGACATCCTTTCATAAATACAATTTGACGGATGGTTATGAGACTTTTCTTTACTATGATGAGGTCCGTGTGAATGGCGGGAATGGCGGTAAAACGCGTTACATTCAATATATGTATGCCGGGTTTAATGATGGCGAAGAGCCGGATATGTCCAATGAAACCTTTTATACGAATCTTGTTTCGAGGGACAAATCATACGATGCGCTATGGGCGAAATTAGAGGCTTATATAGAAAATGTAGATGCGGCGATTATAAAGGGTTTTGCTCCGCCGGCGTATATCGTCGAATCACTGCGCCAGTATTTTCGTAAATTGTAGAAAATTTAAATTTGATTATTTAAATTTGATTTTAAAAAATATAGTATTAAGTAATAATAGTAGTAATGTCAGAACAAGGCTATCTTTCACTTCTCCGTAACGTATTAGAAGATGGCGAAGACCGAATCGATCGTACCAAAGTTGGAACGCGCAGTCTATTTGGCCCTCAGCTTAGTTTCGACTTGGCGCTAGATGGTTTTCCTCTTCTAACCACTAAACGTTTGCCTTTTAAACAGATCCTCGCGGAAAATCTATGGTTTATTTCGGGAGCGACGGATACGTCTTTTCTTAAAGAACAGAACGTCCGTATATGGGACGGGAATACGTCTCGTTCATTTTTGAACCAACGAGGGTTGACAGATTACCAAGAGGGCGAAGTTGGACCATTGTATGGATATCAATGGCGTCATTTTGGAGGTGATTTTCGAGACGCGACAAAAGGAGGGGTAGACCAGCTCCAGCGGATGTTAGATTTATTGCGAACTGATCCAACAAGTAGAAGGATCTTTATGTCGGCTTGGAATCCGAAGGATTTAGATAAGATGGTGTTAGAGCCGTGTCATGTATCGTTTCAATTGTATGTATCACATGGATTTCATCTAGATGGAAAGCTTTATTTGCGTTCAAATGACTTGTTTCTTGGAGCGCCGTGGAATATCGCAGGATACGCCTTATTATTAGAGATGTTTGCGCATTTGTCTGGTTATACACCTGGACGATTGATCTATTCTGTGGGTGACGCTCATATCTACCATACACACAAGGCGGCGGTGGAAACACAGTTAGAGAGAACGACTAAATGTTTTCCTCGTTTGGTATTTACCCGAAAACATGAGAAGTGGGAAGATTTTGATATGACATCTGTGGTGATCGAGGGATACGACCCGCATCCATCTATTAAGGCTGAAATGGCGGTATAACTCAAATAACTTGTATAACTCGAATAACTTGTATAACTCGAATAACTCCTATAACTCGTATAAACGAAATAACTAAAAAAATAAAAAATCAAAATATAAATGGGTCAGTTCATAAGCAATTTTTATGGCCGGACCGCTACTTATCTGCAAGACAGACAGGACAAATTAAAGAAGTTGACCTCTCATTTCTCAAATGAAACATGGGAAATGGTTAACGGTCAAATGGCCGTTTCGATGACTGATTGGAAGCGTCAAAGCTTGCCCGCGGTACCTGGAAGAGGGCCAAATACCCACACCAGCTTATATGATTTGTTCTTAGAAGCTGGTTACACGAAAGATGACATTGAAAAAATTAATCGGATTGTTACGGTAGGAGAAAAAGGTCTTATTTTGAAGATATTAAAGGGTGAAAAGGTGTGCAGTGACCCGAATGATACTGATTGTAAGCTTTCCGTAAAAAATTTATTTGCCTTTCGCAAATCTGCGAAAAGGGTCAAGAAATCTGCGAAAAAGGCCAAGAAATCTACGAAAAAGACAAAGAAATCGGCTAAAAAGACAAAGAAATCGGCTAAAAAGGTCAAGAAATCTGTGAACCGTCGATCTCCTAATCGTAAATAAGCCGTCTGTTTACGGATAGTTTACGGATAGATGTCAAGTGCTTGTAATTCAACATGTGTCCATAAAACCTGAGCGTTTGCTGGTACAACATTCGTGTTAAAATAGGAGTATAAGACACTATGGTATTTTTGTTGTGGGTCGTCGAGTATATTAGAATATGAATCGCGTGTCTCTCCGCTAATTCCACCCCACGTTAAGGGGAATTGGAAATTCATATTATCATTAATTGTTTTACTCCAATCTTCTATGTTGCGAATTTGTAAACGTAACACAGGACCGCTTCCTGCTGTTGCGTTATCGGAATAGACGGCGTACATACGCCATTTTCTAACACAACCTGTCGCGGGGTCAGGAACATTATAACCAAATGGGTTATAGACAAGTGATGGTAAAATAGACGTCATATTTGTAGGTGTTCCTCCAACTGGCTTTGTAATAGAAGTTATCCCGGCCCCAACAAGTGTGCGGCGATTAACAATATTTATATAGCCAGATGGAAACAGTGTAGAATATCTTATGATATCTTTTTCGGTGATACATTTATTATTAACACATAACGGATCATTTGGAGACTTTGTAGGTGCAGGAGCCCCGGGAGCACCAGACGGCCCGGGAACACCAGGAGCGCCAGACGGCCCGGGAACACCAGGAGCGCCAGACGGCCCGGGAACACCGGGAGCACCAGACGGCCCGGGAACACCAGGAGCGCCGGATGGTCCAGGAACACCGGAAGAACTCTGTTGACCTAGTGTTTTTAACTCAGTTTTAACGATGTAAACTGAATAAACAGAAATTAGAATAGAAATAATTGACATTGCTAAAACTAATTTATATGACATTTTTATTTATATAAAATAAAAATTTTTATTGTTTTTATCGACCTCTTGTCTTTTTTTGTTGATTTCTTTGTCTTTTTTAACGATTTCTTTGTATTTTTTGACGATTTCTTTGTCTTTTTCAATGAATTCTTTGTCTTTTTCATCGATTTCTTTCTAAACTAAAACTTTGATAGTGCATTAATCTAACAATTCAAAAAAATGTTTGGCAGAGTGGAAGCCAAATTTATATTATATATAAAAATTTAACATAATTAAAAAATGTACGAAACAATGATTTTATCAGGCGGTGGTACAAAAGGGTTGTGTAGTCTTGGTGTTCTTCAATACCTTCAAGACAGTAAACGCATCGATTGTTCGGCAGTGAAGCGATTGGTTGGGACAAGTATTGGTGCCATCATATGTTATTTTCTGGCCATTGGATACTCTCCAATTGAATTGGTCGTTTATTTATGCTCTCATGGTGTTCTCGAGTCGTTGACCATCAATAATTTTGAACAAATTGTTTCCGGTGAAGGAATTTATGACTATCAAATCTTACGCAACGTTTATGAAAAAATGACGCTTGAAAAGATGGACACAATACCAACGTTGAACGAAGTGTACACTCGTTTTGGGAAAGAACTTGTTATCTGTACGTATAACTTTACGGATCGTAAAACAGAGCGTCTTAGTTATCGTACACACCCGGATTTGTCGTGTATGGACGCGTTACGGATGTCAAGTAATCTTCCTTTTATTTTTAGTTCATTTGTATATGGAGACAAAGAATATATTGATGGCGGTGTCATTGAAAACTTTTCGTTTTCGATGCTGTCATCCCTAACATCCTTAACATCCCTAACAACGGATAGTAAAGATGATAAGGATGATAAAGACAGTAAGGAAGACAAGGAAGATAAGGAAGATAAAGATGAAAAGAATGAAAAGAATGAAAAGAATGAAAAGGATGAAAAGAATGAAAAAAAGAAAAATATTGTGGGAATTTATTTGGATAACCAAGTTGTCAATTCTTCGAATGACAAGGAGTATAATCGGTTATCACCTGTCTTAGACAAAATTTACGCCATGTTAATGATTCCAACGTCTGAGTATGAAAAGCAAATGATCCAAACCATCAATCATTTACACGTCGATTTTATTACGGTATCGGTCCAAAACATAAAAATCTACACTTTTAAATTGCCTCATACTGACAAATTGGAGCTGTTTTCACTAGGATATAATCGTGCCAAAGAATATTATTATAAAACGCAAACGGATAAGTAATGCCGACCATCTTTTTGGTAGATAAGAACGCCACCTTTACCACTGCCTTTATGGATATCCTGAATATCTGTTTTTGAATTATAGACATAAAGACTATTTGCTTCTGGATTCCATTTTTGAGCATCTCGCATCGCTTGCTCTTGTGTTTCGTGCTCCTTCACTAAACACGTACCACCTAGTATTGGTTGAGCGATGTATTGTCGTGACGACGGAAGAAGATGGTCATAAATCTGTTGGTCAAGTGGGACGATAGAGTTAAGGTCAGTCGTAACAATTGTGTGTTTCTGTTCGATGGACGCGTAATGGTAACGATCTTCGTAAAAATGGTTCATTTCTTTTTGCAGATAATACAGACGCACTGTTTCGTGTTGTGATGAAATCCGGTTACGCAAGACGTATAGCAAGCGTCTACGTGTTTCTTCATTACTAACGATAAATTTCATGTTTTTAACGAATTTGTATTCATTTAATTTTTCCATTGAAATTTCTGGGGTATGAGGTATGTCGTATAAAACATCTCGTTCAATCACTACGTTATTCATAAATTCGCGTAGATGATTAATGTTGTTTAGATCATTGGCATGATTGGTATGAATCCAGAATGAATAGAAATAGATAAAGTATTCGGTCATACATAATGCCAGGCGTCTTTCTGTAAAGTAATGAATAATTTTTTGATTCTTGTCTGCCCATTTGAGTTGACCTTTGACAGAAGGGTAGTGAGGGTATTGCTGGGTTGGGACTTTGGTTTTTTGTAAATTTTGTAAGACCGCAGTGGCGCGTTTTAGTTTAAACGTATATGTAATTTCATTCTCCTTATCCTTGCAGGTAAGTTCAATATCGTCACCGCCAGAAAAATAGGAAAATGGGGAGAGGGAGTAGTGTGTTAACAAGTCTTCAATATTTTTTATGTCGTTATTTTGGTACAGTTCGTTTTCGTCTATAACCGGCTTATCAAGGGGTGGTAAAGGACTCGTTAGAATGGTAAATTTATTAACTTTATCGTTGATTCGAAGCGCGCGTGTTTTGCCGTATGAATCAATAAATTGCGACTCAATCACGTCGTGTGTAAAGGGTATGACTACGTTTTTGATAGGTTGAAGAGTGCGACCAAACGAAAACTGTACAATCGAGTCTTGTTGGTATCGTACGATATTTGTGTTTCCTCCAAATAGATGTCTTGCTTTAATTCCACCTTTGATAAAGACAATCAATTCGCATAACGGATGAGGTCGAAACATATCTACACCGTAATGCTCATACACACATACAATAGTCTGTATATTTGGATTAGGGTGTGAATATTGTAAATAAGCCATCGAATGATCGGGGAATACAAGAGACGCAACTTCTTGATCGCGTTTCCTTGAAAACGTTACAATTTTGCACGTGTATTGTTTTTCTAATAACGTACTCCATTTTCTTGGGTCTACATATGGCGTGTGTTGAAATAAATTGTGAATTTCCGCAGGTGTTTCACCTGGGTGTTCTTGTGACGCTATTGCAAATGTTGGTTCGGCCAAATCACACAAACGAATATATTCCGCTTGAAGTTCTTCTGGTGTGGGTTTTTTATCATTTACGGCGGTGTACACACATTCGAGAAAAGAATATGCAGTGTCTAATACACCCTGACGCCTGTATTCATAGTGTTCTCTTTTTTCGGTGTATAAAAAAATTCGGTCGAGATTTTCGGGAAGAAATCCCATATCATCTTCTTTAGACCCGATAAAACCTTGAGTAATACGTGTTGTTTGTTGTTCTTTCTTTTCAATATCGCGCGGGTGTTTGTTATCTAAATAATTTCTAAGGGCGGAATTCTTCTCATATTGGGAATTATTGAAACAGCATGGGATGTAAGGATACATCTCTTTATTGTCCAAAGTTGTGTTTTCTTGTAATCCAATATGGCGAAAACCCTTGTTATTTCCTTCGCATGTATATATATGTTTAGGAACCGTTTGGGGGATAATATCGGAGTCTTGTGAAGGGAATGTCATGGTATGAGTATTTTGAACTTCGTCATTAACATTAACACGTGCGATGGTTGGGATTCTGTCTTTGGGACACTGTCTCGTGTAATTTTTTGTGTACACCTCTAAATTTTCTAACTTTATTTCAGGGTTTGAACAATCGGGTGAAACAATATTCGATAAAGGGTTGCATTTATAAGATTCATAAATCCGCTGGACGGCGTCCTTTTTACGATAATACTGTACTAACAAACGAGAAAATAAATCGATAAATGTTGGTAATATTTCTGTGTGACTAGCGTGTTTGATGTACAGTCTAATGAAATTCCCATTTTCAGGTAATTTATAAACAGGAATCATCTTAACATATTTATAATCGTCGGTATCTTTATGGCGATTTGACGATGTTAGCGTGCACTTAATTTCTTCTTCTTTTATAAATACGCGAAGAGACAGTCCTCCTTTTTTCTTGGATGCGTAGCGACTTTCGTCTACGGCTACAAAAGAGGAGAAGATCGGGTCATTCATGATCATATCGCTCATAATTAAGGTATGAAAAGACTTGCACGGAAAAATATAGTTCCCTTTGATTTCTTCTTCTTTTTTGTTTACAATATTTCCAGACTCATGTATAGAGTCGAGAATTCGTTTTGCGATGTCGTTTGAATTAAGAGGAAGCATCGTATCAACGTATTCCACCTGTATTTTTTTATCCTGTGAAAGGGTGATGATACACATGGTATAGTCATCTTCTTGAATCGTTGACGATGGTTCGGTTGCTCGATTGTATAGCATGACTACGACAGAGTTTGGTTGGGAGACATAATAATCGTTTGATTTCCAACGTTCGGGAAGTTTGACATATTCGTATTGTTTATATATGGACGAACACAGTGCGACAGGGGCGTATAAAGAGCATGTCAACTTGGCGAAAAATGTTTCGATCGATTCGACCATCTGATCAATTGTGAGTGTAATGAGACTTTCCCGTTTTTGGAAAGGAGGTAAATAGTCAGGAGCATATGTTGCGAGCGTTTGAAATACTGTGTTACGTGTTTCTACCTTTTTTTTATTCTGTGCGATTTTTTTACGGAACGATGACATAAAAAGAGAGTTTTTTTCGCGATCAAAAAGTATTTCTAAAATTTCTGCCGCATCACGTTGGTTGACATTCGCAGCTTTTAAATCAATTGCAAACTGTGGTCTTAAAAATTCTCTCCCTATTTCCGATTTCGATAGTTTATCATTTAACCAAACTAAAAGAAACTCTTTCCAGTCCAAATCGAATTTACTACGATCGACGAGTTTAGGATTTAAATTTTTATCTTCCATTTCTTTCACGAGAATATTATATGGCTCTGTTATATTAACCCAACCTGGTATGGTATTAAAACGTTCCGCAATTCGCTCTCGAAAAGTAGATGACGTGTCATACGTATATTTAGGGATGCGCTTTTCATATATTACGGTTTCCATTTAATTATTGTTATATAATTAAATTTATATTTTTATTCATTGTCGCCAAATAAGTCATCCTCGTCATCAGCGCCAAATAACTCGTCCTCATCTTCTTCGTAGTCTTCGTAATCTTCGCCTTCTTCCGGATGATCATCGTCTTTTTCATGTTCGCTTTCGATATCGTCGCTATCGTCTTTGCGGTCTTCTTCCTCGTTCATGTCATCCTTCACAACCTCCTTTTCAGCATTGTTAATTGTGGCGAAATAATACAGACGCGATTTAATAGACGCCATGAATCGCGTCTGATTGTTGTACAAATCCAGCATCAAGTCGTACAATCTGGAAGAAATCGCAGTGGGGATCTCGTCGGCGTTTGGCCAAGACTCGCTCAAACGCTCGACCAAGTTCTTAACAGCATTGTTTTCTCCTTTCGACTCAACGTTGCCCGCCTCTTGACGTGACAAAATGTGATACGCAAAATCAATTTCGGGCTGACCAAATGTTTGTGCGCGAGACACACGAGAACGATTCGATTTCCAGTATTGGTGAAGGTTGAAAATGATGGACGAAAACGCGAGTGCGGCAAGGTGGAAAAAACTTTTGTCGGGGAGGATAGCCGACTTGCCAAAAAACGAGCCATCGAGCTTCTCCGCAAACTCATCGGCAAGCTTTGATGAAATACGATCAATGGTCGTATGCGATTCCATTTTCAATCCCTTTGCAGCGAGTTTTTGACGAAGAAGAACGCGTGCGTTGTACAAAGAGATCATATATGCCCATACATAGCGAAGAGAATCATTTCCCATCTCAAAAAAGACGAGCTCTCTAAAATCTTTCGGGATATCGGGCATGTCGTCGTCAACAGACATGTTCATCTCATCCGAGATTTGATCAAAGCATTTCGCGTACATATTCACAACAAATTTAGTGTGACGAAGTTCAACCACACGAGAACTGTCTCCTTTCTTTTGGGTATACTTCAAAAAGCAATTCAGCGCCATTAGCACATCCGCAAATTGGGTTTGCAACCAAGAGAGATCGGCAGCGGAAGGTGTAAATGGGATACGAACAGGCGTCATTTTAATCAATTCGTCGGCCGAAAATGGCTGCACGTACAGTGTAATAAGATTGTTTCGGTGACGGATGAAATCTGGTGTGAACAACTGGAAGAACGCGTCTTTGCCGGCCAGTTGAGCCGGGTCGGTGATTGTGACAAGTAAGCGTTGCAATGTCTTGTATTGTTTATTATCCGTGTCGTATACGTTTGTGAGAGCTGACCGAACTCGCTTTTGGATAACAATATTTGAATACTCTTCGTATAACTTTTGCGCGTCTTCCATCTTGTCAATAAATTTATATGTCGATTGGAAGAATTTCGATACGGCCGAACGAGCGTCGATCTCGCTCATTCCATCGCGCAAAAGTTCGCGAATCTTAATTTTCTTCATTTTATTCCAAATCTCTACGACCATCGATTTCACGGTCAAAAACTCGACGGAACGACCGACACCGAATAGGTATTTGCAGGAGTGAATGTTATTCACGTCGGTGTCTTCGATTACAATCACACCCTCTTCATTGTTATGGATATCTTTCAGCGTGATGATGTTATCAGGGAGTGCGTTGTTCCGACGAAACCAGTCAGCAATTTGTTGCGGCTCTGCCTTGCTATCAACAGCCACAGAGAGAGGTTTGTATAAAGTCTTCTCGATATCTTGCAATTCTTCTTTTGTAAGTCTTGAAAATGGGGCGCTGCGTTTCGCCCACAGTTGTTGAATTTGTTCTTGTCTGGAAGATGTCAGAGTATCGCAAAACTCATTTTTTTGGCGACGGAATTCCTCTTTTTGTTCGCTTGTTTCATATGGGAATCCCTTTTCATGTAGCACACATGTTGCAAATGCGTTGCAAATTTGACCTTGGATTATTTTCTCCGAATATTGTTTTTGGTTATAGTCATGAGCGTGTCGAATTTGCAACCAGAATGGAATAATTGACGCGCCGACATCCGCATTCTCCATACCCGCGATAAATTTTATGTCCCGATCGTCATTGTACGATGCTCCTGTGACAATGTTAAACAAGTTCATGTTTGGACGAACGCTTACTTGTTTTTTGACGTTCTGTGTCGCCGTGCCTTGTCGTTGAGGAAGAATAGCTGCGATATCAAGGGCGCCGCTGTCTGCCGGGCGAGCGCTATCGCGCAATTTTATCTTACGAATGGGCTTGCGCCAGTTCATGTTGGGCTCGGGGTCTTGTTCCATCGATTGATCCATCATAGAATTTTCCCAACTCTGTTGGTGAACGATTCTAAGACCCGGTGTTACAAACAAACGAAATTCTTGATTCGTCATAGGAAATTGAAATTGGGTTCCGGTCGGGCCAAATGCTCGGTTGGGAATAACAACCAGATAAGGATTTCCATTATTGGCTTGAAACGCGTAAATAACAGCCGTGAGTTTTGTTCCTGGCGGCATTGTAATATCGTTTCCTTCCATTTTATACGTTACATTTTGATCAAGGACAAATGTGTATTGCGAATTATGCTCCAGACTGAGATCATTCATGGTAACCGTCGCGACATCGGCTCCCTTTGGTAGAACAGAGACTGTGTTCAAAAGAGATTGCGATTGAACGTCATTTCCATATTGAGGGTATTGGATCTGGGGGTTATCGAGTTGGTGAAGGGCGCTTTTTTGAGCGGCCGTAAGTGGGATTGAAAAGATTCCCAAGATATCAGCAATCTCGTGGAGCGATTTCCCCGTAAAACGATTCAAATTTTCCACTCCGGAACGAATCAATGTTTGCAGCGTTTGGTATACGCGATTAACAAGATTTGTTAGTTGGTATTGATACTCAACCTTTCCACTTTTCGTGTGCTTTTTATTTTCTTGTTCGCGAATCGTTGAGCGAATAATTGTCAAAAACTGTTCGATGTCGTGGTTGCGTTGACCTTCGCGCAAATAATGGATTTCACGATTTCCGGTTGCGAGCAGCGCTTTTTTGTAGAGTGTCATATCGTATTTCTCACGAAGAAAGGGCGCCATCTTTCGCAAAAACACATTGTTAAATTGGCGATGATATTCTTGTAGCGCCTGCTTGCGTGCATCTGCCGCATTTTCCATCATAATTTGTTGACGAATGGTTTTGTGTGTAACAATGCCAGCGACCGCGTATGACAGAATAGAACGCGCTTTTTCACCGCGGATCTCTACCGGAGGATTCAAAACAGCGTCGATCGACATCTTTCGAAGAAGGTGAGTTGAGATCATGATGAGTTTATCTTTATTACATAAAAATTATTAAAATTTCATTTTTATTTTTAGTTTTTTGTGTGTTTTTTATTTTTTCTTTTAATAAATGGTTCAGTGCAAATGCAAAACAGATGACGGCTCGATGTGCAAACATCCAGCTAACCCTAAATCATCTCACGGTTATTGCACGCAGCATAATAAGCCCAAGCACGCTAAAATGCGTTGCGTTTCGTTGGCTCGCAAATCAATCGGGTATAAGTCGCCCGCTAAGCGCCCATCCTCTCCTCGGCCGGCCAAGAAGAGCGCCAAGAAGAGCAAGTCTCCCTCCAAGAAGAGCGTGAAGAAGAGCAAGTCTCCTTCTAAGAAGAGCGTGAAGAAGAGCAAGTCTCCCTCCAAGAAGAGCGTGAAGAAGAGCAAGTCTCCCTCCAAGAAATAAATAAAATTATATTAATTATATAATAATTAATATCACTCGCTCGATAACAGGTAAGATACATAAAAGATACAAGAAATGTAAAGAAACGACATTAACATTGAAAAAGAAAAATAAGCCCTCCTTGACACGAACGGAACGTCTCCTTTAAAGGTAAATCCTTGTGCTTCCCCATTTTGAACACGGGTATACGTGTGACCGTCACTGAGTTTTGTGCCTTCATTTTTAAAAATATATTTTTGAACAATTATACTAGACCGAATGGATTCGCGAATACGATTTGTATTGTAAAGCTTACCAAACAATTGTAATGGCTGTAATGGCATTTCATTTGTAAGACGTTTTACCATGTATTGATCTTCATTTACATCCAAGGAATACCCCAAATGTTCATAATAGTCGCGAACACCTACGCCGCTAATCACAGTCATCATTGTACAGTCAAGCATACGAGAGATTGTTTCAGCGGTCTTCATAAGAAATGTACCGATTCCGCGATGTTGAGAGTTACCGTCACGTGACATGGACGCAATATTACCATAAACATGTAACTCGCGAACACGCGAGATTCGGTCAACTTTGTTGCGATAGACAGGTAGATAGTGAAAAGGGATTTGTTCCTTCTCCGTAAACTCGAAATCGGGGACACGTAAACGACATAGTCCAAGAAGTCTTGTGTCGTCAAACTCGTTTCCATCAGGAATTTCAACGGATAAAAAGAATTCTGTACCTTCATTAGCTCGGTAAACACGAATATAGAGTCTCGCGTGTTTTAACTGTGTATCGATAATTGCGTTTCGCACCTCCCTCGAACGAATATCGCGGCACTTTAATCCTTTTTTATCCATATGCTGAGTGACGATCTGCTGTAAGTTAGTACGAATCGTATCGCTTACGTATCCAAGTTGTTTATTGGCTTCACTGGCCTCTGGGAAATCACGCTGTACACGGTTAATACGTGTCCATGGCGGAACGATAGACATCGTATACGCCAAAAAATCAAGAAATTCCGGATATCTCGTTTCCGCAATAGACACCCATTCGCCCGAATTTTTCAGTTCACGGATCTTAGTAAACGGTAAATCGAGACATGGGTATAACTTAGTGTAGTCAAGTTGCAAATTAGAACCGAGAAACACATTTTGTACCATCTTATAATCAATCTCCAAGGTTGTTCCTGGTAAATCAGGCATAATATGCCCATCAATCTTAAACCCGTTGTCTCGAATCTTTTGATTGGCGCCGATGCTGACAGCAACCTTATGCCCACGATTATTATAGGCCAGTACATCGTCGTTATCAGTTTGAATTCCAATTTGGATTCGAGTTGAACCAAGTTTGCGTAATTCTGTTAAACTATACCGATTGACACGATCGGGACGTGTTTCATGAACGATACCGATAGCGCGGCATGACCGACACTTGGTATTCATCAATTGTTCTGCTATTAAAAATTGTTCTGTTTGTTTCATATTCTTAATGTATGCGATTGGACGAGGGCGGCTGTAAAGAACGTCGAGTAACTCTTTCGATAAAGGCGAATTGCTTACAAATGGATGCGTAGAAAACCAATTCTGTAAAACGTCGGAACGTTCACCGTTAAATTTGATAGACACTGTTCGATACGTATTACATGCATAAAATATATCAATTGCCGTTTGATATCGGTATTCTTTTGGATAGCAATCAAACGTTCCACCTAGAAGAATAAATTCAAGCTTATCCGGAGGATGTCCCATGACTTCGAGCTCGGCGAGTCGTCGCCATGTCTGTTCGGCGACAGAAAAATCTTGAATTTTACCTCGAATAAACGTACCCTCACTGCTAAGATAGCTGCGCGCAATGTCTTGTTCCGCGCCTTTCTCCATACATTCATTAGGGCACATGTTACAATCGTATGTACAACTCCCAACACGACCGTCCAATGCAATACTGATTGGTAGGACACCGCTGCTACTTCGAACCAATTTTGAAGTGAGTATTGTTTCGAAGATGTAGTTACTCGGTAACAATTTTTGCGCAACCAAATCTTCGTAAATAACACAGTATTCTGACTTCCGCGGAGTCGAGTGAAACAGCTTTTTTGCTTTATGTTTCGACATGAGTTGTGTGGTTACTTTCTGGTAAATCGTTTGAATTTCATCAAAGTCTTTCACCTCGTTTTCCAAAAGAGATTCGTGGAAAAGATGATACAACTCGAATACATAATCTTTCTTTGTAAATTCTGTCATTTTTTATTCTTTAATCTTTAATCTTTAATCTTTAATCAAAAGTCGACAATCTACTATTATATCAATTTTATTATTATTTAAGATATTAATCTACCATAAAAAAGATGTCTCCAACTCTTACTTTAATTATGATCGTGAAAAACGAATCACGGATTATCACTCGTTGTCTCGAATCAGTTCGGGCATATGTTGACCATGTTGTCATTTCCGACACCGGTTCAACCGATTCTACACCTGAACTGATCGAAGAGTATTTAACTAAGAATAAGATTCCGGGTAAAGTGTTTCGCGATGAATGGAAAAATTTCGGCTACAATCGTTCTAAAAGTGTAACGAA